>Ga0213830_1000183_pt1 | contig 83793 bp, 56 predicted proteins | sample SWATP11_FD_161661 | JGI IMG/M metagenome (GOLD analysis project Ga0213830, IMG submission 161661) | Coastal seawater microbial communities from Marineland, Florida, United States - SWA TP1 #1 | ecosystem: Environmental > Aquatic > Marine > Coastal | place: USA: Florida | collected 2016-08-06 | reverse complement strand
ATGGGGTTGGTATCGCTGCTGGATTGTCACCGACAGTTCCAGTGTTAATATGAACCGCCGTGGTACGGAACCGTATGCCCGGTGGTGTGAGAGGACGGGAGTTGTAAAACTCCCTCCTACTCGATTGGAGAACCTATGTTGCGATTGATACAACAATGTGCAGCCTCGCTGTTGTGCTGCCTGATGCTCGTTTCTGGTGTGGTAAATGCCAGTGAAGTCAAAGAAGTGTACTGGGAAGACCTTGTGCCGCCTGATTTCAATGAACTGGCGCCGCAACAGGCCACTGATCACAACAACAAAATGGCCCAGTTACAACCCGATGCCCCGGTGGTGGATATCTACAATGGCGAAAGGGTAAGAGTGCCGGGATTTATTGTGCCGTTAGAAGGTACGGCTGAACTGACTACCGAATTTTTGCTGGTGCCGTTTTTTGGTGCCTGTATCCATGTGCCGCCGCCACCTTCCAATCAGATAGTGCATGTTAAGATGAACGAAGGGGTGCCGGTAGAGAACCTCTACGATGCAGTGTGGGTAGAAGGTATCTTCTCCACCACGCGATATAGCAGTGATTTGGCCGCGGCGGGTTACAGCATGCAGGGCGAAGCCGTTCATCCGTATTAGGTGATATAAGCGCTCGATTTGTATAAAAAACGTGCTAATGTAAAAGTCTCACTCTTTCACATCAGGACAGTATGAAAAATCCCATTACCTGGTTCGAAATTTATGTTGATGACATGCCCCGGGCCTCAGCGTTTTACAGCTCGGTGTTTGCCATCGAATTTACCGATTTATTGGATCCTACGAACCCATCTGATAGCGCATTACAAATGAAGGCCTTTCCGTCTGATATGGAAAGCCATGGTGCGTCAGGAGCGCTGGTTTGTGTTGATGGCATGCCGGCTGGTCAGAACAGCGTACTGGTTTACTTTTCCTGTGAAGACTGCGCCGTGGAAGAGTCACGCATTGAGCCTGCTGGTGGCACTATAGTGCGGCCTAAATTTTCGATTGGCGATTATGGCTTTATTACGCTGGCAAAAGACACTGAAGGGAATATGTTTGGCTTACATTCGTTAAGCTAAACCGCTTTTATTTAGGATGTGTGGTGGCGATAACTTCAGCCAAATGCCAGCCACAATCCAACGCCCGCCATTAACGTACCCGCTATACGGTTCATAATGCGCACATTGCCGCTTTGCATAAGCAATGTGCGTAAGGTTCTGCCACCAGAGGCATAAATCAGCAGACAGCCAAATTCCAGGGTAAGAATGATGGCAATCAGGCTGACTAACTGTGTGGCCAACGGCTGGACCGGATCTAAAAAAGGCGGCAGCAAGGCCACAAAAAATGCCCAGCCTTTGGGGTTGGCAATAGCGGTAATGAAGCCCTGTGCGATCAATTGAGCCCGAGTGGCTCCCGGGCCATCCTCTTGGTGCTTCAGGGCCATCCTGCCTTTGGAAAGCCACATCTGAATACCCAGATAGAGCAGGTAGAGTCCGCCAACGTATTTAAACAGAGTGAATACGTCAGGATAGTTGAACAGCAGCGCCGCTACGCCCACCGCAGAAAGAGTAGCTACCAGGCCAACGCCGGAGAGTTCGCCGAGCATCATCCACAGTGCCCGTTTTACGCCAATACTCATGCCCAGTGTCATGGCCAGCGTCATACACATTCCCGGTGTCACAGACACAAAGAAAAAAGTGGGTACAAACACAGACAGCAATGCCCAGCTCATGGAAGACTTCCGGTTCAATAATTCGAGGCGGGAAATTGCCAGAAAAGTCATTGGCTGGCAACCTTTCTGTTGTGGCAATTATAATTTGATAAACGGGTAATGCGCCGGTTGATTCAGGCACATTACCCGCAGTGCTTATTCCTCGCTGGCTGCCTGGGCCTGGGTTTCCTTAGCGTTTTCTTCGGCTTCCTGCTGCTGTTTTAACTCGTCGATAAAGGTTTCGTATTGCGCCTGCATTTGCGCGATATCACGGTCAATATCGGTTTGCCAGGTCTTACCAAAGTCATTGGTGCTGACGATTTGCCCCTGATCGCAAAGGAAATACAGGGTATTGCCGGTGGTAAGTTGTGGCAATAGCGAATGGCAATTGTCTTTGGCCACACCATGCAACTGCCAGCTCTTGCTGTCATCTGCGTTGTTAAGTGGGGTGGTGGCAATACGGATTTGGCTTTTCTCTCCGCTCGACTTGCGGTTACGACTAAGTGTGATGACTTCATTGTTGTCGGTAAGTACCGGTAAACTCACATCTGCCTTGAGGTCGCCAAATAAACTCAGGTTGCGGTTGATGGATTGCCATGTCAGGCCGTCATCAACGCTGATTAACTGTGAGCCAACGCCGTCCCACTGGCTTACCTCAACGGCCACCAGTGCGCCATTGGCAAGTTGTGCCATATTGCGAAGAGAGGTGCTTTTGTCAGTCGACCAGTTATTATCTGCCGGATTGTAGTCGTGACGCTTGTTATCGTTGAAGATCCGCAGAGTACCCTGCTTAGTAATGGCCGCAAACAGGCCCCCATTCTGAATTAGCCAGTCGTTGGGATCTTTTTTCACATAACTGCCAATTTTCTGCCACGGGGTATTTAACTGATTAAACCGGTACACCTGATATTGTTTGGCAGAACTGGTCAGGGCAAAGTAACTGTCGGCCGTCTGGCCCATCCAGACAATGGCTTCATCGGCATCCACTGGCTTGATTAACTGCCATTGCTGCCAGTCGGCAGATACAAACAGCTGGCCTAACTCACCACCCACGGCTACTTTGCCGTCGATTTGCAGCGCCGCATAGAGTTGTGAATTGGTCGGCAGATTATGGGTTGCCCAGCTACCGTCTTGCTGGATTGCCAGGCGACCAAATTTAGCCGCCAGGGCGCGTTGCTGGGTTGTTGGCAGTACAATGGGGCTGGCCGCCAGAGCGTTTTCAGTTGCCAGCACACTGAGCTTTTCGCGCAGCGGATCCAGTTCATCGCTTTTCCAGCTTTGGCTGGCTTTGCCACTCAACTGTTGCTGAATTTGCGGATACTGTGGCAGGACGATACTGCCTAAATCAGACTCTTCAAATACCCGCGTGACAAAGGCTTTGGATGAAGTGGAAGTGCTCCAGAATGAGCTTTCCTTAATGCTTAGCAAAGGCTGAAACAGCACAGAGCCAAGGTCGGTGAGCGTAGTGTCACTTACCGCAAATTCACCGGCGGCTGAGAATACCGGCATGGAAATCCACGATGACATGTCGCCACCGTTATAATAGCTGTACAGGGTTGAAATCATGTACTCGCCTGGCGGCATGCTGCCGATAAATAGCTGGCTGTCTACCGTTCCCTGATAAACCGGGGTCAACTCATAGACTTCAGGGTCCCAGTCGACCTTATCTTCGTCGATGGTTTTACCTTTCTTTTCGGCTTTCTCTATGGCCTGGGCGATAGCGGCGGCTTTAATCGCGTCCATATTATCGGTACGAACCACAATCACGGCTGTCCAGCCTTTATGTAGCGGCGCAAGCCGTTCGGCATTATTGATAACCTGTAAGGCAACAACACCATGAGTGGCGGGTAATGGCTGATTTTTGGCGATAGCGGTGGAACGAATGTCGTATGTGGCGCAACCGCTTAGCATGCTGACTAAAAATGCGGCAACAAGTAAAAAACTACGCATGATTTTATCCTGTCGAAATTATTATTCCCTGGGTTATAGCTCAGGTCAATGAACGTAAAAAGTCTCTCTTAGCGTCATCCCTCTGAGCAATGGCAAGAATATACGGCAAACATATTGGTAAAAGCGAGCGAATCTGCATTCCCGGCAGAAAATTTCGTTATGCGCAGCACGAGCCAGGGAAAAGGGATATCGCTCAGGAGGATTTTCGACTTCCTTAAGCTTTCCTTAAGGTTTGATTTTTACACTGCTCATCAGTTAATCATCAACAGGATTCTCAGATGAGTCGTATCCGAGCCTTGGCAGGCGTTATCAGTTTATCTGCTGGTCTGCTTTTTAGTACTGCCAACCTGGCCTATGCCGCACAACCAGCGCCTGAGCTGGTGCTCAATTTAACCAATCAACAGGTGAAGTTATCTGACTACCGGGGTCAGGTAGTATACCTCGATTTTTGGGCCAGCTGGTGTAAGCCCTGTCAGCGCTCCTTTCCCTGGATGAATGACATGCAGGCGAAATATGGTGAGCAAGGCTTCACGGTAATCGCCGTTAATCTCGATAGTGAGAGAAAACTGGCTGATGAATTTTTAAGTAAGTTGCCAGCCCACTTCCCGGTGGCTTTCGATCCCGAGGGTAATTCGGCTCAAACCTATCAGCTTAAGGGCATGCCTACCAGCTACCTGATTGATAAAACCGGACAGCTTCGGATTGCCCATCAGGGGTTCCACGTTGAGAAACAAGCCAGCTACGAGCAGGAAATTCAGGGCCTGTTGGCCGAATAGGAGTTTAGTATGAAACGCAAATTTTTAGCTTTTGTAGCCCTTGCGGGCGTTCTTCAATTAAGCGGTTGTGCTTCGCTTGGTGTACAGCCCTGGGAACGTGATTTGCTGGCTAAAGATGAAATGGCATTGGGCGCTGAAGGCGTCGATTTGGGCCTGGATGATCACATTTATTTCAGTAAGGAAGCCACCAGTGGCGGTCGTTCATTTGCCGGAGGCGGCTGCGGATGCAACTAAACAATAAAGCAACAGTAGCCAGTGCGCTGGCCGGTGCAGCCTGCGCGTTATTGGGTACTCCTGCTGCCCAGGCCGAAGAGGGTATGCTCAAAGACTGGCAGTTCGACACCGCAATTCTGTATTACGGTGAAACTGACCGGGTGAGTCTGGCCGAAGGTGTGATTAATGCCACGAAAACCAATGATGATGACAGCATTTTTAACGTTAAACTGGTGCTCGACACGCTGACCGGAGCATCGGCCAACGGGGCAGTGGCACAGCCTTATGCGCAGACATTTTCCCGCCCGTCGGGCAAAGACGGCTATGTGGTTAACGCCGGTGAAACACCGCTGGATGATACATTCCGTGATACCAGAGTGCAGGTGTCGGGCTCGTGGATGCAACCCTTTGCAGATACCTGGCGGGCTACCGGCGCTGTAAATGTGTCTACCGAGTATGATTACTTATCACTGGGTTTGAGTGGCTTACTGGAAAAAGATTTATTTATGCGTAACACCACTTTGTCGGCGGGGTTGTCGTTCCAGTTTGATTCCATCGACCCGGTTGGCGGAACGCCTGATGCACTCACCAGCATGCTGGTCCCGACCTATCTCGGCGACGACAACGATGAAGGCGAAGACGAGTTTGAATGGGACGATGACTACGAGGAAGGCGAAAACAAAACCGGCTCGGAAAGTAAAACGACGACTGACCTTATCTTAGGCGTTACCCAGGTAATTAATCGCCGTATGCTAATGCAGTTTAATTACGGTCTGAGTGTGGTCGATGGTTACATGACAGACCCCTACAAACTGTTAAGTGTGGTGGACAATGCCGGTATGACCCAGGATATCATTTATGAAGGCCGCCCGGACTCACGCACCAAGCACAGTTTCTTCTGGCAAACCAAATATGCGCTGGATAACGCTGTGGTGGATGTGTCTTATCGTTTTGCTACTGATGACTGGGATATCGACTCACATACCATTGATTCACGTTTCCGTTTTAATTTAGGAGATAACGATTACATTCAGCCGCATTTGCGCTATTACCAGCAAAGTGCTGCGGAGTTTTACCGGCCGTTCCTTAACCAGGCCGATCCGCTGCCAATGTACGCCAGTGCCGATTATCGGGTAGGAGAAATGACCGCTTATACCCTGGGCTTAAAGTACGGGCATAAAATGGAAAACGGCCATGAATGGGCAGTTCGTGCTGAGTATTATCAGCAGGATCCGAAAAACGCCGGCTTTGATGAACCAGGCGTGTTGGCCGATTTAGACCTTTACCCCAGTGTGAAAGCCGTTATATTACAGTTTAACTATCACTTCTAAGGTAAGCACAGCCTACTTATGGCCGCTAATCAAGCCAACCCCGCCGGGGCTGCTCCGAAAGCAGAGCTGGCGGTTACCCTACAAGCGCGGGAAGGCTTTATGCTGGGCTCTTTCGATGCCATGGCCAGCCCGTGCGAAATCCTCATCGAAACTGATGATAAGCAACTGGCCCGGCAGATTACCCAGTTGGCTTGTAGCGAAGCGAAACGAATAGAACATAAGTACAGCCGTTACCGGGCTGACAGCGTAATTAGCGCTATTAATAGCAGCCACGGCAAGCCAATTCCTATCGATGATGAGACCTTCCGGCTATTAAGTTTTGCCAATACCTGTTATCAGCTCAGCGAGGGCATGTTTGATATTACGTCAGGGATATTAGGCAAGGTCTGGCGCTTCAACGGCTCAGACCAATTACCATCGCAATCTGATATTGATGCGTTGTTGAGCCTGATTGGCTGGCAACGGGTAGCGCTGACCGCAAATACCGTGACTTTACCGGCAGGCATGCAACTGGATGTGGGCGGTATCGGCAAAGAATATGCAGTGGACCGGGTTGCGACGCTGGTGTCTGAACAGGCGCCAGAAGTGTCTGTGGTAGTCAATTTTGGCGGCGATATTCAGGTCACGCGCTGGCGGCTTAACGACCAGCCCTGGTATATCGGCATTGAAAACCCTTTAAAGACTGAGCAGGGCGAAACCCTGGTGAAAATTTTTCAGGGCGGGCTGGCTACCAGCGGCGATGCTCGTCGATACCTGTTACATGAAGGCAAGCGCTATAGCCACATATTAAACCCTGAAACCGGTTTCCCGGTTGAGGAGCCGCCCCGTTCGGTAACGGTTGCGGCAGATTCCTGCACGCAGGCGGGGTTGCTGGCTACCCTGGCCATGTTACAGGGAGCAGGAGCAGAAGACTTTTTAGCCAGCCAGGGCTTAACGCACTGGGTGTACCGCTAAAAAGAAAGGAGCCTGCAGCTCCCTTCTGTGTTTTGAATACAATTCTACCGGCTAATCAACGGGCCGATGAGACGTAAACAATAACCGGTTCGTCTGAACTGCTGGTTTGCGCCAAATCGTTTATCGTCACCGACGGCTTGGCTTTATTGCCATAAGCGCTGCGATTGTTGAGGTACACAAAGGTGTCCTGAGCGCGGTATTTATGTGCGAATTTTGCCACCGACATATCGTTACAGGTAATGCGGTTAATATTTCTTCGCACTGCATCACCCATGCCCATCCGGAACAGTCGCCCCTTCATGGAATCCAGGTCGTTGTTAACTGCGCTGACGCAAAGCTTTGTTTCCGGGCTGTTGTCGGCTGCGACAAACTGAATATCCTGTGCCTTGATTTGGCTGGAAACCGATAGCGCCGCTATCACTCCAGCTAATTTGAAGTAGTTCATGATTCATCTCCAACATAAAAAAAATTCCAAGCTACGATAGGCACCTTCGCATCCTGTTTTATGTTGTTACATCTATAGGCAAAGTTAATGCGTAAGGTACTCACCGGAGCAACTCCTTTTGCGTCTTTAGACTATAGTTGTAAACATATTGTAAATAAAGTGTTTGGTGGCAGATAACCGGCCACTCGTCTGATACGCTCCTCTGATCTGCCTTTGTGCACGCAAATTAATCGCTATCCGTGACCAGCACGGACAGCATCAAAATCATTTAAATATGACGATTGTTGTTTTTTTAGTCGACACCCGGGTAAATATCGGGCAGCATAGAATTTAGGCTTAGTAGTTGAAAAATAAAACATAAAAAAGCAGAAAAAGCATAACTGGCGCAACGTAGTGGATGTATGGCAGTTTTTGAGATCGGACGTCAAAAAGGAAATGCTCGACGGTTATCGTTAACCGGCACTGTACTTATGGGGTGGGTGCTGGTGGGTTGCTTTATTGGCGATGCCCGGGCTTTAGGGCAGGTATTCAGACACCTGACTGTGGAAGACGGCCTGCCGCAAATGTCGGTTATCGATATTGCTAGAGACCAACGGGGTTTTATGTGGTTTGCCACAACCGATGGCGTTGCCCGGTACGATGGTTATGACTTTGTGACCTTTCGTCATGATCCGGCTGACCCCCACTCGCTACCCACCAATACCGTAAACACCATGGTACTGGATAGCGTCGGGCTATTGTGGGTAGGTACTGACACCGGTCTGGCCATCATTGACACTCATACTATGACCTATGCTCCGTCACCGCTCACCGATGGCAAGTCTCTGGTAGAGCTTATTGACCAGGGCGATACTGTTTGGGCACTGCTCAATGAGCATCTGTATCAAATTCGCGGCCAGCAGATTTTAAGGTATATCAGACTACCCGCCGCAGCCTCAACCCGTCATAGTATTATTCCAGCCGAAGGAAAACTGTTGTTTCGGGACGCCAGGCAGCAGGTTTGGTGGTTGTCTGACAATGATAGCTGGCAGCGTGCAGCATTACCTGAACTTGTGGAAAGTGCTGGTCTTTATCAGGCCGGGGATAATTTATTCTGGTTTACCCCTGAGGGCTTGTTTATCTCACCGCGAAGCGACATTAGTGCAATGCGAAGTGTGCCATGGCCAGCTCAATACTCCAGACATTTGATGCGCCTCGTCTCGTTTGTTCATCAACGCACTAATGGTAATTACTGGGTAAGTATTCATGGACACGGAGTATTGGTGTTTGATGACCGGTTGCGGCTTATTGATCACATAAAGCCCAACGGCGACTCTCAACTAACGCTCAGCAATGGAGAAATAAAGTCAGTATTTGAAGACGACCAGGCAGTGTGGCTGGGTAATCTGGGCGGCGGAATAAATGTATTCTGGAAGCGCGAAAATCGTATTTTACAGCTGTCTGCGCAATCGGAGCCTGCGTTAGATGAGCCGTTTATTCGCGGGGTTGGTGAATATAAGCAGGCTTTGCTGGTTGCCACCAACTCCAGGCTGGCGATGTACAACGATAATGAGCGGCAGTATGAGTGGCAAAAAGACATATCTGTAGAGGGCGACTGCGCTCACGTCAAAACGTTCCCGGTTAGCTATGTTACCCGCCACGGCGAACTCTGGGTGGGCAGCGACAATAAACAGGGAGGAGACTGTAACCTGTTTAAATTGGATCCTGATCGTCTTGTGCTAAAGCCTGCCCGTGGGCTGATGGCGGCTAATAAAGATAAAATCACCGCTATGTTTGAAGATCATGAGGGCTACCTATGGGTAGCATCACTCAATGGGCTTTACCGGATAGCAGAGCAGGCAGGCGAGGATTTTAGCTGGCTCTATGAGGCCGCCGGCATCCCCCGCAATCAGATTATCTGGCACATCTCGCAGGATGCTGACCACCGGTTGTGGCTGGCTACCCATCACTCAGGTATTTTGCTGGTGGACTCTCTTCGCCAGAGTGTGAAGCGATTGCATGCTGCCTCTGAGCCGCCCAACGGGTTGGCGCCCGGGCAGATTAAAACGGTGCTGCACGCCTCCAACGGTGTTACCTGGGTTGGCTCCAGCCTGGGGTTATATCGCTTTGACCGCAAAACCGAAACCTTTTCCGGTTTTACGGTTCAGGATGGCTTAGCCAATGCGCATATCTACAGTTTACTGGAAGATGAAACCGGCAAGCTGTGGATGAGTACCAACGATGGCTTAAGTCGATTCTCTCCAGACAGCGGACAGTTCTGGAACCTGTCGGTGAGTGATGGTTTACAGGGGCGGGAGTTCAATACCGGCGCTTATTTAAAAAGGCAAAATGGCCATCTGGTATTTGGTGGAATTAATGGCGTGACCCAATTCGATCCGGCTCAGGTTGCACCGCAGGTTAATGCATCAAGGGTGCAAATAAGTCGCTTGCAATTGCTAGATGAATCCCGGAAGGTGACAATAACCCCTCCGCAGAAGGGGTCGCTAAGCTTGAATTATGATCATGTACAACTGGCACTTACCGTCAGTAATCTGGACTTTATTAATCAGCATGAGGTGGCCTATCGTTATCAGCTGTTGCCACTAAGCAAGCAATGGATAAATATTCCGCCCGGCGAGAATGCGGTGTATTTCTCACAACTTCCCCGCGGGTCTTTTGCGCTTAATATACAGTCGCGCAATCACGACCAGCAATGGAGCGAACCTCAGCGCTTACTGGCGCTTACAGTTGCGCCAGCGCCGTGGGTTACCTGGTGGGCGTTGTGTTTGTATGCGATAGCTGCTATTGGAGTACTGACCCTGGGTTACCAGTGGCGGCTAAGACAGCTCCGGCAGCGCCAGCAGCAACTGGAAGGGTTGGTTGAGGAAAGAACGGCGCAGTTAAGTAAACAGTCGGTGCTGCTGGATGAAAACAATCAGCTATTACGCTCAACCCTGGAAGAGAAAAATCGCATTTTTGCCGATATTACCCATGAGTTTAAAACCCCGCTTACCCTTATTTTAAACCCGGTAAAAGATCTGTTGGCAAGCTCTGATAGTGCCCAGGCAAATTCACTAACCCTGGTACAGCGAAATGCTTTGCGTCTGAATCACCTGGTCAATCAGCTTATAGGCTTTAATGATATGACTCAGCCTGATAAAGAGCATAGCGTTGCCCAACTGCAGCAGGTTGTCAGTAGTGTGGCTGGCGACTTTGACAAAATGGCCGCTGCTAGGGGGATGAAAATTGAATGGCACTGCCCTGAGGTGATGGTGGGCCTCTCGGTGTCGGCGCTTGAATTGATCCTGGGAAACCTTTTATCAAATGCGGTGAAGTACGGCGAGGCGAAGAGCACTATTGACCTATCAGCTAAGACAACATGCCAGGATCAGTGCATTGTTACTGTGTTCAGCCAGGGCGTGCCTACTCCAGCATCGGCAGACGTGTTTGAACGATTTTACCGTTTACCTGAACACCGTACAGGAGTGGCTGGCAGCGGGCTGGGTTTAGCGCTGGTTAAACAAACGCTGGAAAATTATCAGGGGTCTGTGTGTTTTGCCGCTAGGGAGAATGGCAATGCGTTTACCGTGACACTGCCGGTGGTTAGTCCTCAGCAAACCTTAATTAACGAGCCTGGGCAGTCTGCAAAAGCCTACGACAGTGCGCTGGCACTGATGTCGGCCGACAAAGTGTTGCAGCTTGATAAAAACGAACAACAAGCCGCCAATGAACTGGTGATTGTCGAGGACGATCCGGACATGAGTTGGATCCTGGCGAATAAGCTTAGTGGTCACTTTTCGGTAAACACCGTTGATAGCGGTCAGGCGGCGATCGAACGGATAACCGAACATATCCCCGACATTGTTATCCTCGATTTTATGCTGCCGGATATTACCGGTTATCAGGTGCTCCAGGCTGTTCGTGGGAATGAACTTACCTGCCACATTCCGGTATTAATGCTAACGGCCAAACACGACCGCGATACCCGTTTACGTAGCAAGGAGGCGCTGGTCGATGCGTTTCTGACCAAGCCCTTTGACGACGAGGAGCTGGTATTAACCCTGTTTAACCTTCTGCAAATTCGCCAGCTTATCGGGCAAAAGGCGAATACGGCATTAACCGGTCAGCAACAAGAGCCGGTGTTTGATTCCCCTTCAGATCAACAGTTTTACAATAAACTTAATGCGGTACTTAATGAGTGTGCGGTTGACGCTGACTTTGGGCTGTCTCAGTTAGCCGATCAGTTATTTATCAGTGAGCGGCAGCTACAGCGCAAATGCAAATCGGTTTTTAACCTGACCCCCAACGCCTATATTCGCAATTACCGGCTGCAAAAGGCGCGTCAGTTACTGGAACAGGGCGAAAGGGTTTCCCTGGTTGTGGAACAATGCGGATTTTCATCCCATTCCTATTTTTCGCAGTGCTTTAAAGCGCTGTTTAATGTTACCCCCTCTGAGTTTATCGACCGACACCCGCGGCATTAGGTGTTATGGCTAAGTTGTCGCATTTCTGGCATTAAATGGCGGATCTTTGATAGCTCAGGCAACCTGTCTGGTTATAGGCTAACCATAGCGTATTTTATTGGTCAGTCTTTTGAGGTTTGTGATGGACGTTGTTGTGGTCGTCGTGTTCTTCATTCTCGCCCTTTTTGCCCTGGTTAAACGCTGGTCCGTGCCACCCCAGGAATTAGTTGATGACTACTATAAGGTAGCCAATGTGAAGGTCTGGCGACAGGAGCAGACTATCCAGTTTGGTGCACAAAAGATGCCAGTTGGTGACATTTCCCGATTGGTTATTGAAGGCCGCGGTAAGCCAAATAAATTCCCCACCCTGGTGCTGTATTTCGTGGATCCGAACGTAAAAGAGTGGGAAATCGCCCGCTTTCCGCCCACCCGGATAGATGAGGCAAATAGTGTACAAAGTCTGATTCGAGAGGCCGTTGAGAAGGCCGGTGGGCGCTCGTTAGTTTGCCTGGACTGCTTTAGTGATTAATTTGAGGACTGACCATAGATCTGTTCTGCACGGTTAAACAACACCCAGGACGTTAAAATGTATTTATGATCACTAACCGGTACCTGACCACGATGGGTGTGAGTAAAATAAGCTGGCGCTATTACCATACGGCCAGCCCTGGGTTGAATAGATTTATTTTGATAGTAAAAATCAGTACTGCCGCCTTCCTCAACGTCATTGAGGTAGAACATAAACAATAAAATACGATGCAGGGGCTCACAATGAGGGCCCTGAGGATATACTTCAGAGTGCCAGTAGGGATAACCCCCGTTGCCTTGCTCATACCGCTGGGCATTTATATCGCCGGTACGAAACAGATGGCGCATTAATCCCGGCAGCGCTGGGATACCAATGTCAGCAAAGTTATCGGCGGTAAGCTTAACCGGTTGACCGGTTTGCGGATCGGGCAGGGTAAGCCCCAGCGGACCAACAATCGCGAAATAGTATTTTTTCAGGTAATCGTGGATGGCATTGCCAACGGCTTGCATCACCTGAGCTCTCATCGGGGCAAACTCACTGGCCTGACTAAACGAGACATCCAGTGAACGCTTTTTATCGGTATCCACCCCTCCGCCAGTACGACCAGTTTGTAACTGCTTACTCTTATTGAAGGCATCTATTATCTGCTGGCATAGCGCCGGCGCTAACGCATCGTCGAGCACTTCAATAAAATCCGTCATGATTACTTTTCCTGATATAAGTGGCTGGCTAATTTGTCGCGTATGTCAGCAGGGATGGGTGACGCTTTGCCTGCCGCGTAATCAAAATGTACCATTGTGGTGGAGCCGGATGCACAGCACTGTTGATTTTGCCATGCCTCCTGGTAGGTTTCGAATGAACTATTACCAATGCGCTTTACCCAGGTTTTTATTGTTACCGGTTTGCCATAATAAAGTTGGGCGCGAAAATCGACCTGGTAACTGGCTAAAATCAAAGGCCAGCCGTCCACTTCCAGGGTTGGCATAAACATTTTAAATAACGGCGCACGGGCTTCTTCAAACCAGACCACCATAACCGTATTACCTACATGGCCTGCGCCATCGGTTTCGCTAAAGCGAACCGTTAAATCCGTTTCAAACATGCGTCACCTATTTCAGCATGGGTTTTAAGAATCGCCCGGTATGGGAAACATCGCTGTTGGCAATCTCTTCCGGCGTACCCTCAGCAATAATTTGTCCGCCTCCGGAGCCACCCTCCGGGCCAAGGTCAACAATATAGTCAGCGGTTTTAATCACATCAAGATTATGCTCAATCACCACCACGGTGTTACCGTGATCCCGCAGACGATGAAGTACTGCCAGTAACTGTTTGATGTCGTGGAAGTGCAGGCCGGTTGTCGGCTCATCCAGAATATACAGGGTTTGGCCAGTATCCCGTTTCGACAGTTCTTTGGCCAGTTTTACCCGCTGTGCCTCACCACCGGATAGCGTGGTAGCCGATTGGCCCAGACGCACATAGGATAACCCTACGTCCATTAGGGTTTGCAGTTTACGGGCGATGGCCGGAATAGCGTCGAAGAAATGCCGGGCATCCTCAATGGTCATTTCCAGCACTTCGTGGATATTTTTGTCTTTAAACTTAATTTCCAGGGTTTCGCGGTTATAGCGCTTGCCTTTACACACATCACAGGGCACGTATACGTCTGGCAGAAAGTGCATTTCTACCTTGATTACTCCGTCGCCCTGACAGGCTTCGCAACGTCCGCCTTTTACGTTAAAGCTAAAGCGGCCCGGCTTGTAACCCCGTGAGCGCGCTTCCTGGGTACCCGAGAAAATTTCCCGGATAGGTGTAAAAATACCGGCATAAGTGGCCGGATTAGAACGCGGCGTGCGGCCAATAGGGGACTGGTCGATATCAACCACTTTATCGAGCAGATCCAGACCTTTCATCGACTTATACGGCGCGGGTTCACTGGTTGTGGCTTTATTTAACTCACGTTGGGCAATCTTATAGAAAGTATCATTCACCAGAGTCGACTTGCCCGAACCGGATACCCCGGTTATGCAGGTCATAACGCCTGTTGGTACCCGCAGCGTGACGTCTTTAAGATTGTTGCCGGTAGCGCCAGCTAATTCCAGCCACTGCCCGTCCTTAGCTGGATTGCGCACGGCCGGAATCTCAATTTTCTCTTTGCCGGATAAATATTTACCGGTAAGCGACTGTTCGTTACTGACGATATCCTCAAGGCTGCCCTGGGCAATGATTTCACCACCATGGACGCCGGCGCCAGGGCCAATATCAATGATAAAGTCGGCATCACGAATGGCGTCCTCGTCGTGTTCAACTACCAGTACGGTATTGCCCAAATCGCGCAGGTGCGTAAGGGTTTTCAGCAGTCGCTCATTGTCGCGCTGATGCAGGCCAATTGACGGCTCATCTAACACGTACATCACGCCAACCAGGCCCGCCCCAATCTGGCTGGCCAAACGAATACGCTGCGCCTCGCCACCCGATAAGGTTTCTGCGCTGCGTGACAGACTCAGATAATTAAGTCCGACATTGACCAGAAAACGCAAACGGTCGAGAATTTCTTTCAGTATTTTATCGGCGATTTGTGCCCGCTGGCCGGAGAGTTCCAGGTTTTCGAAAAAATCAAACGCACCGGCAATCGACATATCGGCCACGGTCGGCAGGTTAGTCTGGCCGATAAATACATGACGGGCTTCGGTGCGTAAACGCGTTCCACCGCAGCTGTTACAGGGCTGTTGACTCAAAAATTTAGACAGCTCTTCGCGCACCGTATTTGACTCAGTTTCGCGATAACGGCGTTCCATGTTAGGGATAATCCCTTCAAAGGGGTGCTTACGCTCCATAATATCGCCGCGGTCGTTGATGTAGCGGAAATTTATCGACTTGCCTTTTGAGCCGTACAGCACAATGTCACGGAACTCTTTGCTCAGCTCGCCAAATGGCGCAGTGAGGCTGAATTCATAATGATCGGCAACGGCCTGGAGCATCTGAAAATAGTAATAGCTGCGTTTGTCCCATCCGCGAATGGCTCCCCCCGCCAGACTTAACTCATCATTAACCACCACTTTGAACGGGTCGAAGAATTGTTTAGTCCCTAAACCGTCGCAGGTACCACAGGCGCCCGCCGGGTTGTTGAACGAGAACATGCGAGGTTCCAGTTCACTGATACTGTAGCCACAGTGAGGGCAGGCGAAATTGGCCGAGAACACAATTTCCGGTTCGCTGGCGTCATCCATATAAGCGACTTTGGCATTGCCGTTGGCCAGTTGCAAGGCGGTTTCAAAAGACTCAGCCAGACGCAGTTGCAAATCATCGCGCACTTTAAAACGGTCGATGACCACTTCGATGGTGTGTTTTTTATGTAAATCCAGCTCCGGTGGATCCGACAGGTCACACACTTCACCATCAATCCGGGCGCGAATGTACCCCTGGGCAGCCAGTGACTGCAGGGTTTTTACGTGTTCGCCTTTACGGTCCTGAACGATGGGCGCTAGCAGCATAAGCTTGGTACCTTCCGGCATCGCCAGCACTTTATCAACCATTTGCGAGATGGTTTGGGCATCCAGTGGCACATCATGGTCCGGGCAACGTGGCGTGCCCACTCGGGCGAACATTAAACGCAGGTAATCATATATTTCGGTAATAGTCCCCACGGTTGAACGGGGGTTATGTGAGGTGGATTTCTGTTCTATCGAAATCGCCGGAGACAGGCCTTCAATATGATCCACATCGGGCTTTTCCATCATCGATAAAAACTGGCGGGCGTAGGCTGATAAGGATTCCACGTAACGACGCTGACCTTCAGCGTAGAGCGTGTCGAATGCCAGGGAAGATTTACCCGAACCCGATAAACCGGTGATAACTACCAGTTTGTCGCGGGGAATGGTGATATCGATGTTTTTGAGATTGTGCGTACGTGCACCGCGAACTTCTATTTTATCCATTCGAACCAGTTCAGAATACAAAAGAAACAGTATGCCATATACCCATGTCGCGGGTATAGGCTGTGGTGGTATGAATATGGTGCATCGGATGTTTAAGATCAGTTGCAAGCATACCATTCACCGTATTGGCTCAATTTCGTACAAAGACCAACAGGCTCTAGGGACAGGCATTTAAATTATGCTACAATTCGCGCCTTTTTTAACCCCCAGAACAGAGAAGAAAGTACCTTGAACGCCATTGAAGTCCGTGCCGCATTAACGCTTGCCGTTGTTTACGTACTGAGAATGCTAGGGTTATTTATGGTCATGCCGGTTTTGGCGGTGGCTGCAACTGAGTTTAAAGACTACTCGGTGATGCTGGTGGGCGTGGCTATTGGCGGGTATGGATTAACGCAGGCTGCGCTGCAAATTCCCATGGGCATGTTGTCGGATAAATGGGGGCGCAAACCGGTTATTTTGCTCGGGCTTTCGGTGTTCGCTCTGGGCAGTATTATCGCCGCCATGGCCGATTCAATGATGTGGCTTATTGTCGGGCGTATTCTGCAGGGCGCGGGCGCTATTGCCGGTGCTATTATGGCATTGGCTACCGACGTAACCCGCGAGCAGCAGCGGGCCAAAGTGATGGCCATTATTGGCATTGCTATTGGTTTTTCATTTTACATCGCGGTAGTGATCGGGCCGTTAATTGCCGAAGGCTGGGGTTTGGCCGGGGTATTCTGGGTCACCGGTATTCTGGCCTTGTGTTGTTTACCTTTGGTGAAGTGGGCGGTGCCTGACAGCCCCAAACAGCTTAATGCCGACACCCTGCCGCGCATGGATCAGGTATGGCAACTGTTTACTTCTCGTGATTTATGGCGTCTGAATGTGAGCGTTATGCTGCTGCACATGATGATCACACTGTTATTTGTGCAGATACCCGCCACCATGGTGAAGCTGGGTATGCCGCTGGATAATCACTGGACAATCTACCTACCGGTGTTACTGGTTTCGGTAATGTTGCTGGCTATGATGATGCGCAGCAGTCGCGGCCGTACGCCGCGTCCGATGTTACTGGCGGCGGTAATTATGCTTGGCAGTGCCTTTGTATTGTTGCCTTCGGCGGGGCAGAGTTGGTGGTTACTGGGCGCTGGCCTACTGATATTTTTTACCGGTTTTAACTATCTGGAAGCGAATTTTCCGGCGCTGCTGTCGACCATTGCACCGGCTGGTCAGAAGGGCACGGCCATGGGCATTTACGCCAGCTTTCAGTTTTTTGGTGCATTCCTGGGCGGCATTCTTTCCGGTGCCGTTACAGCGCAGACTGGCCCCACTTCAGCCTATTACACCGGTGCCGTTATCGCCTTAGTTTGGTGTGTGATAGTGGCGGGTATTCGCGCCGGCGAAAAGCTCAAGCGCGTGGCCCTTACCGTGCCTAACAATACACAGCCTGAGGCTAGCCAGTTAGCCGAACTAAACGGCATAAAGGGCGTAGTGGAGTATGTTTTTGATGCCAGCCAGAATCAGTTATATCTGAAGGTTAACACTGAGTTTGACGAGCTCAACGCCCGGGCTGTCATCAGGCAGTGGGGTTAAACCACTGCCACGAAGATGGCCAGCTTGCTGCGACTATTTTGCGGTAGCCGGACGGACATGAAATATCCCCACCTCGGCATTGGTTACTTCTACCTCAGTACCGGCAGCGATTGGCTCATCACATTGAACTGACCAACTGATACCCGAGTATTTATGCGTACCAGGCGCTTCGGGTGCAATAGCCTCAGACAGACGAAACCGTAAGCCGTTGAAATCACCTTTTACCGTTTTCTTTTCTACCTGTTGCTGCATTTGCTTAAGCGGCTTATACAGTACCAGTGCAATAATAGCAGTTAGTACAGCGCAACAGAAAAAGGCGTTGATGTAGGTGGCTTCAAGCACGCCGGTATAAAAAATGCCGGCGGTGATAAGCGCTGCCAAACCCACAAAAAACAGCACAAAGGTGGCAAAACCCAGTATCGCCACCTCAATGATTAACAATACTAAACCGGTAACTACCAGCACTGTGGTGACATTTGCGTATATCCAGTCCATAGGCATTAGTCTTTGTTGTTCATTTTATTAATGATAGCCATGGCCTGCGTTACCAGGCTGGCCGCTTCAGTATTGCCGTCGGGTAGCAATACAATCGACGACTCTTTGGCAATCGCCTGTTTGGCTTCGATGGCTTTGGTAGCCAGGTCGAGCTGAATGGCTTTTTGACCTTCTTCGGTATCGGCCGCTTCACCCACCTTACGTAAAGCCTCAGCCTGGGCTTCGGCAACCGCCAGAATCGCCTTGGCTTCACCTTCGGCTTTGAGTACCTGTTCGGCTTTATCGGCCTCTGCAGCCAGTACCACTGATTGTTTAGCACCCTCAGCACGGTTAATTGCGGCCTGACGATCACCTTCTGACTCGAGGATTTGCGCGCGCTTGACTCGCTCGGCTTTCATCTGCGCTTCCATGGCTTCCATTACCGAGTTAGGCGGCACGATGTCTTTAATTTCGTAACGCAGTACCTGAATGCCCCAGGGGCCACTGGCATCGTTAATAGAAGTTACGATATTGGTATTGAGCTGGTCGCGCTCTTCAAAGGTTTTATCGAGTTCCATTTTGCCCAGCTCTGAACGCATGGTGGTTTGCGCCAGTTGGGTAACAGCAAACACGTAATCGTCGACGCCGTAGGTGGCTTTGTATGGATCAAGCACCCGGAAATACAGCACACCGTCGACATGCAATGAAATATTGTCTTTGGTGATAGCGCTTTGTTCCGGTACGTCAACCGCCTGTTCTTTCAGTGAGCGGTCGGCGGCAATACGGTCGATAAAGGGCACAATAAAGTTCAGGCCAGCCTCTTTGGTTGACTGGTATTTACCAAAACGTTCAACTAAATAGGCCCGGTTTTGCGGCACAAACTTGATGGATGATTTAAGTAAAATCACCACAAATATCAGGATAAACAGTTGCGGAGTGAGAATATAGTCCAGTAATACTTCCATGATTTACAGCCTCTAACTATTTTGACTTATGGAGCTTAACCCAATCAGCGCATGGGGGATACTGGCTATTTGTATCAAGGCGTAACAACCGTGCTTTGGATCAGGCGTCTTTTACCTGCAGCAGGTCCCATTTGTTGCCGTACAAATCCTCAAAAATGGCTACGGTGCCGTAGTCTTCATCGCGTGGCGCTTCTATGAATTCCACGCCCTGGCTTTGCATATGTTGGTAGTCGCGCCAGAAGTCGTTGGTTTGCAAAACGAAGAGCACCTGATCGCCGGCCTGATTACCCACCGCAATCTTATCCATTTTCGAACGAGCCAGGTTGAGCATAATGCCGGTGGAGGATAATCCGGGAGGATGAAGCAATACCCAGCGTAAGCCGTTTTTATGTTTTTCGTTGGCGATGAGCGTAAAATGGAGCACCTCAGTAAAATATGTGATAGCTTCATCATAGTCGTCTACCAGAATGCCGACGGCATTCAGGCTTTGTATGCGATCTGTCATGGCAGTGTGCTCCGAAACGTTACATGCCTGATATAACGTGACAGATTTGCCGCAATATAACCAGACTTTGCCCTGAAAATGTGTTCATAAGCAGGCATTTGTTAACGATTAGTGTATTGAGGCTTCTTTTTTTTAACTTATAGGTTGTGTTAGACCACCAGTTCAATTTATTATTTATAATATAATAGTAACAAAGGGTCTACACACTCATGTCAGTATCAACTCAAGTCGCTGCTAACGCTATTCGTATGCTCGCAGTGGAAGCAATTCAAAAAGCCAAGTCGGGTCACCCTGGCGCACCCATGGGGATGGCAGACATTGCTACCGTATTGTGGCAGCAATTTTTACAGCACAATCCGGCCAATCCTAACTGGGCTAACCGTGACCGCTTCGTTTTGTCTAACGGCCATGCGTCTATGCTTCAGTATGCCTTGCTGCATCTGAGTGGCTACGACCTGCCAATTGAAGAACTTAAACAGTTCCGTCAGTTACATTCAAAAACCCCGGGTCACCCCGAGTACGGTTATACCGCGGGTGTTGAAACCACAACCGGGCCGTTGGGCGCTGGTATTGCCAATGCCGTAGGTATGGCGATCGCCGAGAAAACCCTGGCTGGTCAGTTTAACCGCGATGATTTCGATATTGTTGATCATTTCACCTATTGTTTCCTGGGTGACGGCTGTCTGATGGAAGGCATTTCTCATGAGGCCTGTTCACTGGCCGGTACGTTGAAGCTGGGCAAACTGATTGCATTCTGGGATGACAACGGCATTTCCATCGATGGTCATGTAGAAGGCTGGTTTACCGACAACACACCAATGCGTTTTGAATCTTACGGCTGGCACGTGATTAAAGGCGTGGACGGTCACGATGCGGCCTTACAGGCAGCAATTAAAGAAGCGCAATCGGTTACTGACAAGCCTACCCTGATTTGCTGTAAAACCGTTATCGGTTTCGGCTCACCCAATAAATCGGGTAGTCACGACTGTCATGGCGCGCCGCTGGGCGACGATGAAATCGCTGAAGTGCGTAAACAACTTAACTGGTCGCACGGACCATTTGAAGTGCCAGAAGATATTTATGCAAAGTGGGATGCCAAAGAGAAAGGTAATAGCGCCGAGCAACAATGGGAAGCTAAGTTCGCTGAATATGCAGTAGCTTACCCACAACTGGCTGCCGAGTTTGAGCGTCGTGTGATCAAGCAGCAGATGCCTGCCGATCTGAACGAAAAGGCCGACACTTATATTCGCCAGTGCCAGGCTGACATGAAAGACATGGCTACCCGTAAAGCCTCGCAAAACGCGATTGGTTTCTTTGCTGGTCAGCTACCTGAAATTATTGGCGGCAGTGCCGACCTGGCAGGTTCCAACCTTACCCTGTGGCCTGAAGCAAAAGGGATTCAGGACGATGCAGCCGGCAACTATGTGTTTTACGGGGTGCGTGAGTTTGGTATGAGCGCTATCATGAACGGTATTGCCCTGCACGGTGGTTTTGTGCCGTTTGGTGCTACTTTCCTGATGTTTATGGAATATGCTCGTAATGCTGTGCGCATGGCTTCACTGATGAAAGCGAAGTCGATTTTCGTTTATACCCACGACTCTATTGGTCAGGGTGAAGACGGCCCGACTCACCAGCCTATCGAACAGCTGGCTAACCTGCGTCTTACTCCGAATCTGACTACATGGCGCCCATGTGATGCAGTGGAAGCGGCCGAAGCCTGGCGTCAGGCGCTGGTCAAGGAAGCAGGCCCAAGTGCGCTGGTATTTACCCGTCAGGGCACCAGAACCATGGCGCGTAGTGAGAGTCAGTTAGCCGATATCGCCAAAGGCGGTTACGTGCTGAAAGACTGCGCAGGTACCCCGCAACTGGTACTGATTGGCACCGGTTCAGAAGTCGCTTTAGCTGTGGATGCAGCAGCTAAACTGGCCGATAACGGCGTAGCCGTACGCGTGGTGTCTATGCCAAGTACTGAGCAGTTTGATGCGCAGGATGCTGCTTACAAGCAGTCTCTGCTGCCAGCAGGAGTGCCAAAGCTGGCTATTGAAGCTGCCCATACTGACTTCTGGTACAAGTATGTGGGTATCGACGGCGATGTAGTAGGTATGCAAACCTTCGGTGAATCTGCACCGGGTGGCGTACTGCTAGAGCACTTCGGTTTCACAGTAGAAAACGTGGTAGCCAAAGCCACTGCATTGTTAAACTAACTATCCGCTGCTGCCAACAGGCCTGAGCCTGTTGGCATCCCGGTTTCGCTTCGCGAAGATCGGGACCTCCCAAACAGTCTTACTATTTTAAAAAAATCCAGTCATCCCGGCCTTCGAGCCGGGATCTCCCAGTAGCTCTGAATCAGCTTAGATAACCTTTTCAGGAGATCCCCGCTCAAAAGCTTGCGGGGATGACGGAAGAGTTGCCTGCGGGGATGACTGAGGAGGTGTGTGCGGGGGTGACGCAGGAGGTATGTGCGGGGGTGACGCAGGAGGTATGTGCGGGGGTGACGCAGGAGGTATGTGCGGGGATGACGGAGGAAGTGTGCACGGGGGTGACGCAGGAGGTATGTGCGAGGATGACATAGGACTTGTTTGCGGAGATGACGGGGGATGCGTATGCGAGGAAGACGAGCGAGGAAACTCCGGAATAACGGCCAATAGATAAGTCATACAAATGGGTGGTTATTTTTTAATCACATTCAACTGATGCATATCAATGTTAATTACCGTCAATGCCGCTACAGTTGTACCGCTGGCTTAACTTTGTTATACCTAAAAACGACCCTGCAACCAAAATAAAAACAATAAGTTCAGCGTTGCCTTTAGAAAAGTTTTCTAACTTAATTTTCAACCGTTCACGGAGGAAAAGGCAATGGCCATTTCTGTCGAAACCTTAGCGAAATACGGCATCAACGATGCCTCCGAAATTATATATAACCCCAGTTACGAGCAATTGTTTGCCGAGGAAACCCGTGATGATCTAACCGGTTATGAGCGTGGTGTGGTAACCGAGTCTGGTGCCGTGGCAGTGAGCACTGGTGTCTTTACCGGTCGTTCCCCCAAAGACAAATACATTGTTGAAGACGAAGTCAGTAAAGAACACATGTGGTGGGACAGCGATGCTGCCCGTAACGATAACAAACCCATAAGCCCCGAAGTCTGGGCCGACCTTAAGGCGTTGGTGGGAGAACAGTTATCCGGTAAACGTTTGTTTGTGGTTGATACTTTTTGTGGGGCCAATGAAAGCTCTCGTTTAAAAGTACGGTTTGTGATGGAAGTGGCCTGGCAGGCGCATTTCGTGAAAAACATGTTTATTCGCCCCACGGAAGAAGAGCTGGCCAATTTTGGCGTGCCGGACTTTGTTGTGCTTAATGGTTCTAAAACCAGCAACCCGAAATGGCAAGAGCACGGTATGAACTCAGAAGTGTTCACCGTATTTAACATGACCGAAAAAATGCAGGTCATTGGCGGCACCTGGTACGGCGGAGAAATGAAAAAAGGTATGTTCGCGATGATGAACTACTACCTGCCACTGAACAACATGGCTTCTATGCATTGCTCTGCCAATATGGGCGAGGATGGTGATGTGGCAATTTTCTTTGGTCTGTCTGGCACCGGTAAAACTACGCTGTCTACCGATCCTCATCGCCGTCTGATCGGTGACGATGAGCACGGCTGGGATGAAAACGGCGTGTTTAATTTTGAAGGTGGCTGTTACGCCAAAACCATTAACTTAGACCCGGCAAGCGAGCCAGATATTTATCATGCTATCCGCCGTGATGCATTGCTGGAAAACGTTACTGTTGATGACAATGGCGTAGTAGATTATGACGATAATTCGGTAACCGAAAACACCCGGGTGTCTTACCCTATTCAGCATATCGAAAATATCGTGAAGCCGGTCTCCAAAGGCGGCCATGCCAAGAAAGTGATTTTCTTAACCGCTGACGCGTTTGGTGTATTACCGCCCGTTTCGAAACTGGACCATGCGCAAACGCAATACCACTTCCTGTCTGGTTTTACCGCTAAACTGGCTGGTACCGAGCGTGGTATCACCGAGCCAACCCCGACTTTCTCTGCCTGTTTTGGTAAAGCCTTCTTAACCCTTCATCCTACTAAGTACGGTGAAGAGTTGGTCGCAAAGATGGACGCGGTTGGCGCCCAGGCTTACCTGGTGAACACCGGTTGGAACGGCACGGGTAAACGAATTTCAATTAAGGATACCCGCGCAATTATCGATCGCATTCTGGATGGTTCTATTGAAGAGGCAGAGTGCCATACCCTGCCAATTTTCAACCTGCAGGTACCGTCGTCGCTGCCAGGCGTCGATCCGGATATTCTGGATCCGCGTGATACTTATGACAATGCTGATGACTGGTATGAAAAAGCCACTCAGCTTGCTGAGTTATTTATTGATAACTTTGAGCAATTTGCGGTGAATGATAAAGGCAGGGCACTGGTCAGTGCCGGTCCTCAGCTTGAGCCGGTTGCCGAACAGGCATAACAACAGCCAGAAAGAAAAAAGGCCGCTATTTTTGAAGCGGCCTTTTTGTTTTTTAATACTGCCAGTTTACTGACAACATATAGTTACGGGGGGCACCGTAATAACCTTGTTCCCAATACAGCGACTTCAGATACTTTTCGTCGGTGACATTATTCACGTTAGCAATAATGGTAATACTATCGTTAACGGTGTAACTGGCCATCATGTTCACCAATGCGTAAGCATCCTGTTCAATCACGATGTCCTGACCGGCATTCGCATAAGCGGCAGGTACCTGGCCCACATTGCGCGAGGTGGCTTCCTGCCAGCGAATGGAGGTACCGACTTTCAGTGCCGGTAATGTCTGGAACTGATAGGTGGCATTTACGTTAACCAGTTTCTCAGGCGTGTAATCGGCAACAAGCTGGTCGCCATCGAGGTCAAAAAACGTCAGACCCAGACTGGTTTGCAGACCGGGCAGAATTTCACCGGCTAAGTCGACTTCCCAGCCTTTTGAGCTAATGCCGTCCGCTTCACGGTAAACCTGCTCTTCCACACCGGATACCGGGTTGGCTGCAAAGCCATCGTCTACAGCCACATTAACCTGATCAATATCGAAATAGGCCACGGTAAGCAGTGCATTGCCGTCCATCAGGGATGCTTTAACCCCTAACTCTTTCGCTTCACCGGTAATCGGATCGAGGCGGTTAAAATTGGCATCCCGTTCGGTTTGCGGGGTAAATACCTCGGTGTAGCTGAAGTAGGTGTTGATATCGTCATTAATGGCATAAACCAGACCACCGTATGGAACAAACGCGTTTTCATCGAGGGTTTCGTCGATGCCATAAGAGATCCCGGTAACTTCCACCTGGTTAAAACGGCCGCCGGCTAACAGCGACAGGCTGTCGGTTAACGCAAAGTTTCCGCCAAAATAAACGGCGGTTTGCTCTTCCTCTACATCACTGCCGGTAGCACCATCGGTAAATTCTGGCAGCGGCGTGTTACCAGTCCAGTCTTCCATGGCTGGCAGTAACGGAAAGCCGTTGCCGGTATGGAAGTCATAAAGAGACTGATCGGTGTAAGCGACTTTGGCATAACTCGCTCCCATCATTACCTGATGTGTCTGGCCAAAAGCATCGAAGTTACCGTTCAGGTAGATATCTGCGTAGTCGTGCTCATCATCCAGGGTGTACTCGCTGCCGTAGCCAATCAGGCCAAGGCCAGTTTCAGGATCCAACAGCGTAACACCGGTATCTGCATCGCGTGATACGTAAGTGTAAAACAACTGGGTGTCTTCGTCGGTCTCAATGTGCGTGTAGTCCGCTTTAAGTGACCAGCCTTCGGCCAGTTGTTGTTCCAGGAACACGAAATAGCGGGTGTCGGTGACATCCCATTGCGACCAGTCGGCCGAAGTGCTGGTGCTGGTGTCGAAGTTGGTTGGCGTACCATCGGCGTAATACAGGGTTAACGCGCCCCACATATTGCCCTTCGCATCGCTGGTTTGCTGGCTGGCACCTACGGTTAGCTGAGTGGTGTCGGTAAGAGCAGCACTAATGACGCCGTAAGCCACGGTTTTATCTAACTCGTAGCGATCGAGATAGGACTCTCTGTTTTCTTTTACCACCACCACTCGGGCGCCAACGGAGTCTGTTAATGGTGCTGATGCATCAATGTCGAGGCGCTTGGCATTCCAGCTACCCAGTTGGCCGCGGGCTGAGATTTGCGTGTTCTCGGTGGGCTTTTTGCGCACGTAGTTGATAGTAGCAGAAGGGCTGCCGGTGCCTGTCATCAGGCCATTAGCGCCGCGTAACACCTCAACCCTATCATAAATGGCGGTGTCGATATCACCATGCACGTTGCCGCTTAATACCGGTAATCCCAGACCGTCGACCTGAAAGTTGGTCACGTCGAAGCCGCGGGCAGTAAAGTAAGTACGGTCAGTTTCGACTTCCTCTACGTTGAGTCCGGTGACGGTATCGAGTACCGCATTGATGTTATTTAACGCGAAATCATCAATCATTTCCTCGCCAATTACACTGATCGACTGAGGTAGGTCCTTAATATCTAAATCCAGTCGCGACAGGCTATCGGCTTTTTCATACAGGTAATTATTTAAGCGCTCGCCGCTAACCGTGAGCTTTTCAATATCCTCATCGTCAGGTACTGCGTTTGCGTTGGCAACGCCGGCTGGCAAAGTAAGAGAAGTAAGCAGGGCGAGACTAATCGCGTTGTATTTCATTAATAAACCTAATGTAAATGATAATAGTTTGCATTATTATATTTGTATCAGGATAAAATGCAACCATCCCACCTGGAAAATACTGGAGAGGATGAGCGCTGAGGTTGTGCGTAGCCCGGCCTTTCGGGCGACTCAGGCTGGCGCCGGTGCTTACACGTCGGGTGGGATGGCCAGCATAACGTTGTCGACCAGCGTACGATTTTAGTAACATAGTGTGTGCGCATCTGCCCGAACAGATGCGCTGCGCTAGTTACCACTTATTGCAGGTTTTGTACATTTTCCAGGCGGTTGGGAAACAAAGAAGATGCCATCATTAAAGACATGGCAAAACCGGGTCCTTCATTGTCGAGTATGCCGGTAGGCAGATAGTAAAACTGCTGCCCTTCAGCCCCGTACAGCGCGGCATCAATAATCTGCCATTTACCTTTATACCAGACTTCGGTCCAGGCATGACCAAACGCATCAGCTGATTCAGCATAAGCGGTGATCACCGTGCCTATGGTTAATCGTGCAGGCATGCCTAAACCTCTCGCCAAAGCCGTTGTCAGGGTCGCAAACTCGGTGCAGTCGCCAGCACGTTGAGTAGCTACCGTAGACGCCAGATTGAAACCATGAATATAGGTTGGCTCATTAATATACTCACTCACATAGGCGGTGATTGCTTCCAGCTCGTCGGTATCCGTGCGGGTTTTGGTAAACCCTTCAATAAATGTCCGGGTTGCCGGTTCGTCGGTATCGATAACAAAACTGGGTTGCGCATACTTACGCTGCATCGCTCCGATAAATCGCGGCTGGTGCGCCAGGGCAACCGCTACGGTGTTTTTATTCAGCTGTTGTGCAGTTATGCCGCTATAGTTGCTCAATTGTTTTACCAACGAGTCAGCCTGGCGGGTTTCTACCTCCAGGTAAATGGCGTGGGTTAATGGGCCAGACTGGCTGGCACTCATTGTCAGGGGAATTTCAGCCAGGGTGGGGACTGACTGAGCACTAACATTTAATGCAAATGTCAGCGCCAGAAAGGTCAGGAGTTTATTCATGGCATGACCGGCTGGCCTTTGCTGTACACTTTTTCAAGTTTCAGCTCGGCTCCGCCCTGAGCAATGGAGCCTTTTTCAAAGGAGCCATTTTCTGTAGCCAGGTATTTAAGGGTTAGCGGACCCAGCTCAAACTGTAGATTGGCGTCAGGCATTTCGTCGATTTTCGTAAAGGTGACCGGTAACGCTGAGGTTGGGTCGGCATCAGAAAGCCAAATGTGGTAATCGGCTGTTGGCGCATCGCCGGCCAGCAGCAGCGCCGTTTCAGTGTAATTACCAAAACTCGATAGTAACCAGCTGTTGTATTCCAGGCTCGCGTTGACTTCTTTACCCTGCATCTGGCCTGATACCTGCCAGGCATCTTCGGCATGACTGATAGCAAACTGTGAAGCCAACTGGCCATTTTCAATGGTATATTCCTGAGCGTTGATAAGTGAGCCGTCGGCGCGACTCCATTCCAGCGTTTGTGAATCTGAGCGTGACACCGCAACCTGGTCGACCGGAGTAATCATGGCATCGCGCAAGACGGTTGCAATATCGCCGTCCTGATCGATAGTGTGTTTCTCCTGAGAGTAACCCACCGGAATACCATTAATGGTCATGCGGTAAGTGGCTTCATACAGTTCTGGTTGCTGATCGTTAGCCGTAAAAGCCTGTACAAAGCTCGCAAATACGTTGTAGAATGCCTGCTGATAGCCCATTTCATTATGCACACAAATTTGCAGGCTCTGGTTGGTCTGAGCTGATAACCCCTTTAATACGCCGACAACCTTTTCGCCGCCTTCGCCTAAGTTATATAAAGTATCTAATTGCAGGAAAGGCGTAGCGTCAATCATGCCCATATCCAGACCCAGCGTGTAACGTCCGGATAAGGCTTTACCGTTAATCTGTTCTGCGCCGCCGAGGCTATGCTCCACAATGGCATGCAGGGAGTTGGCTACGCCATCAAATTCTAAAAAGGCGTAACATTCTACCGGTGAATCAGAGCCGATATCCATAGTGTAATACCATACGTCGGTGCTACCGCTGTCCTGTAACACGGGCTTGCCTTTTACCTGGGCGTCGACGTTTAACTTTTCGATAACCATTTTTCCGCTGGCTTCAACGCTGGTTTCTCTGGCCATGGATTGTTGAAACCAGTCAGGAAAATCGGCCAGGTTAATCAGGTACTCGGCATTAGCGTTTACCGATATAGTGGCAGGTAACAGCAAAAGGGCGGCAGACTTTAATAACTTCATAAAGCTCAATCCTTGTTAATGGTGGGACATCCTAAAACGGAATTAAACATACGCATTTATTGATGGTTTGACCACCTTATTTTTTATCCGGAAAGGCCGGATGTTTATCATCTGTTTGGATGAGTTCGTCGTTTGTGGCCTGTATTGTGGTTTGATCGCTATATACTCAATGGCAATAAATCTAACAACAGGTAAACAACTATGGGCATTGGAACAGGGGCTAAGTACTGGTTACTGATAATTGGCTTATTGATGACATCGGCAAAGGCTGAGGATGAAAAAGGCTCTGTCGAAGCACCACAGGCGTTCATCACTCATCACAGTGGCAAGTTTAACGGTCAGAAAATTGCTTACAGAGCTACCGCTGGCGAAACCTATTTACGCGATTTAACAGGCGAACCTAAGGCCAGTATTTTTTCCTTTGCCTATACGCAGGATAAAGCCGAAACAGCCAAACGCCCGGTAACCTTCGTGTGGAATGGCGGGCCGGGGTCGGCGTCGGTATGGTTACATATGAGTGGCCTCGGGCCGTTTTTTGCTGAAGTGCCTTCGGATGCATCCCATCCGGGGTTACCACCTTACTTACCAAAAAACTCAGGCAACTCCGTCATGGATGTCACGGATTTGGTCTTTATCGACCCGGTCGGTACCGGATATTCCCGGGCTGTGGGTGAGTACGAAGGTAAAGCGTTCTGGGGTCTTAAAGAAGATGCGCAGTCGATGGCTGAGTTTATCCGTACCTGGATGACTGAGAATAACCGCTGGGGCTCGCCGATTTTTATTCTTGGTGAAAGTTATGGCACCACCCGCGCGGCCTATGTGGCCAACATCCTGCAAAAAACCATGAAGATTAGTATTAACGGGCTGGTGTTTGTTTCACAGGCGCTGGACTATCAGGGCTCATCGCCGTATATCCCGGATAATATTATCTCCTATGTTACCTACGTGCCGACTATGGCTGCAGCCGCTTTATATCACGGTAAAGTCACCCCGGTACCGCAGGATAAACAGGCATTCCTGGAGCAGGCACGCCAGTTTGCCAGCAACGAATTGTTGCCCGGCTTGTTTGCCGGCAACCGTTTAAAGGCCGAACAAAAACGCCATTTGGTTGAGCGCCTGGCTTACTTTACCGGTTTAAGTCCGCAATACATTGAACGCGCTGATTTACGGATCAGTGCGCGCCGCTTTGCCAAAGAGTTATTGCGGGATGAAAGCAAAACCGTTGGCTTACTGGATGCCCGCTACTTAGGCGATGAACGCGACGATCTGGATGACAGTACCAAACGGGATGCGGCATCAGATACCATCTCGGCGGCCTTTAACAGCGCCCTGCAGGTATATCTGCGTAATTCTCTTGAGGTTGACTGGGACCGTCAGTACCTGTCGCCGGCAGACCCAGACCTCAGACGTTACTGGCGTTACCGTACGAGTAAAGACGGCAGTGCCTGGGAGCCAACTTACGTCACTACGGCAGGACAATTGTCTGAGGCATTGCGGATTAACCCTCAGTTAGATGTGTTGGTAGCATCAGGGTATTACGATCTGGTAACGCCGTTTTTTGATGCTGAATATACCCTTAATCGCCATGCAATAAACGCAGAGCAAATCTGGTATACCTATTATGAAGGGGGCCACATGATGTATGTGAACAGCGCGGCGAAGGTAGAATTGTTTAACGATGTTCGTCGCTTCATTGAGGCTCATATACCCACCAATAAATAATACATTTTTGCTGGGATTCGTATAATAAAAAGCGGCTGACAGGTATCTGTCAGCCGCTTTTTAGTTAATGAAGGTGACTGATTATTTTGCCAGATCAGTCAGCATCGTTTCCAGTGTTACCTGGTCTTTAGCAAACTGGCGAATACCCTGAGACAGTTTATCGGTTGCCATGGCATCTTCGTTCATATCCCAACGGAATGTTTGCTCGGTTAATGCCGCCGGTGCCGCTTTAGGCGAATCAACCGGCGTCAGTTTACGCGGCAGTACTGCATCAGTGTTAGCCAGTTCATCCAGTAAGCCCGGGCTGATCGTCAGACGGTCACAGCCAGCCAGTTCCTGAATCTCACTGATATTACGGAAGCTGGCACCCATAACGATGGTGTCGTAGCCATGTTCCTTGAAGTAGTTGTAGATACGGGTAACCGATTGCACGCCCGGATCGTTCGCACCGCTAAAGTCAGCATCTGGCTGATCGGCTTTATACCAGTCAAGAATACGTCCAACAAAAGGTGAGATAAGGAAAGCGCCGGCTTCAGCAGATGCGCGGGCCTGGGCAAAAGAGAAAACCAGAGTGACATTGGTTTTAATGCCCTGGGCTTCCAGAATGCGCGCAGCCTGAATACCTTCCCAGGTGGCAGCAATTTTAATCAGTACGCGACTGGTATCGATGCCCTGATCCCGGTATAGCGCCAGCAAGTGATTGGCTTTTTCAACAGTGGCCATAGTATCGAAAGATAAACGCGCGTCTACTTCGGTAGAAACATAACCGGGTACCTGTTCCATTAGCTTAGCGCCAATAAGTACCGCCAGTTTGTCTGCTGCAACGGCAGCTACGTCATCGGTAGCGCCCTGATCTTTCGCCCATTTTACCGCTTCGATTGCCAGCGGACGGTACTTTTCAATTTGTACGGCTTTTAACAATAGCGATGGGTTGGTGGTTGCATCCTGGGGTTGATACAAAGCTATCGCTTCGAAATCACCGGTGTCAGCAACGACGGTTGTAATAGATTTAAGCTGTTCTAACTGGGTAGTCATAGTTCTTTCCACTCTTAATAAATTCAAAAGGTTACTAAGTTTTTCAGGCCTTGGCAGCTGCGCTTAACAGCAGTGAGTCGGCAACAGTACCAACTTCTGCGCTGGCTATTTATTCACCAGCTATACTGTTAATATTAATTTTATATTACCTTTACATTTGCCTATTATTGATATTATCATACAATTAAAATTTATTGGCTAATTTTGTTAGCAGTGAGTGGAATTAAAAAATATGTCTCGTTATACATTAGGGCTGGACTATGGCTCTGATTCGGTCAGAGCCTTATTGGTAGATGTAACAACCGGCGAAGAGCTGGCCAGCCATATGGTAAATTACCCGCGCTGGGCACAGGGTCGTTATTGCGAGCCCGCTAAGGATCAGTATCGTCAGCACCCTCAGGACTATGTGGATAGCCTGATCGAAGTGGTGAATGCGCTGTGGTCCAAGGTACCTGCCGGTACGGCTGATAAAGTTGTTGGCATGAGCTTCGACACTACCGGGTCTACACCTGTCGCAATCAATGCCGAAGGCGTGCCACTGGCATTAACCGAAGAATTCAAAGAAAACCCCAATGCGATGTTTGTATTGTGGAAAGATCACACGTCGTTGAAAGAAGCTGGTGAGATCACCAGGGCTGCCAACAACAATGAGGTGAACTACCTGGCCTATATGGGCGGTATCTATTCTTCTGAATGGTACTGGGCCAAAGCCTTGCACATTTTCCGTCAGGATCCGGCGGTAAAAGCCGCCACTTATAGCTGGGTGGAGCACTGTGACTGGATGACTGCATTAATGTGCGGCACAACTCATCCTTCACAACTGCAGATGGGCCGTTGTGCAACTGGCCATAAATTAATGTGGAATGAAGCCTGGAACGGGTTCCCGCCAAATGACTTTTTCACCTCGGTTGATCCGCTGCTGGATGGCCTGGTTGATACTTTGAACCCGGCAACTCAAACCAGCGATCAGGTTGCCGGTGAGTTAACGGCCGAATGGTCTGAAAAACTGGGCCTGCCTGCGGGGGTTAAAGTGGGTTATGGCGCGTTCGACTGTCACATGGGCGCGGTGGCTGCCAATGTTCGCGAAGGCGTACTGACAAAAGTGATGGGGACTTCTACCTGTGACATTACGGTAACGTCTTACGAAACCATTGGCGAAACCTGTGTACGCGGTATCTGCGGACAGGTGGATGGTTCGGTGATTCCCGGGCTGGTAGGCCTGGAAGCCGGTCAGTCAGCCTTTGGTGATCTGTACGCCTGGTTTAAAAACCTGGTGCTGTGGCCAACTAACAATTTACTCCACGAGCTGGTGGAATCTGGTGCTGATGAACTGGTCGATAAGATTGAATCGCTGACCTTACAGCGCTTGTCTGCTGCTGCCGCTAATCTGCCAGTCAGTGCGAAAGATATTACCGCGCTGGACTGGGTTAACGGCCGCCGTACACCGGATGCCGACCAAACCGTGTCTATGGCGTTAACCGGTATCAAAATGGGTGCCGATGCCCCGCAATTATTTAAAGCGCTGGTAGAAGCCACTGCGTTTGGCGCGCGGGCGATTACCGAACGCTTCCGTGAGGAAGGCGTACCCATTAACTCGGTTGTAGTCATTGGCGGCATTTCGAAAAAATCTGACTACGTAATGCAAACCTGCGCCGATGTGTGGAATTGCCCTATCGACGTACTGGAAAGTGAACAGAGTTGTGCCCTGGGCGGAGCCATTATGGCTGCTGTAGCGGCTGGCGAATACCCAACCGTCGCCGAAGCTCAGCAGGTAATGGCGTCGCCTGTTTGCAAACAATATCTGCCGGATGCATCGAAAGTCGGTATATACGATGAGTTATACCAAAACTATCAAACGCTGGGCGACTATGTCAGTGGAGGTAAAGCATGAGCTACACCGAATTAAAACGGGAAGTGTACGAAGCTAATATGGAGCTTCAGCGCCGTAATCTGGTGATTTACACCTTTGGTAATGTGTCACAGGTTGATCGGGATAAGGGCGTGGTGGCTATAAAGCCAAGCGGCGTGTCTTACGATCAGATGAAGCCAGAGGACATTGTTATCGTGGATATGGAAAATAACATCGTGGAAGGCACTATGCGTCCTTCTTCTGATACCAAAACCCATACCCATCTTTACCGCGCATTTGAGTCGATTGGCGGTGTAACGCACACCCACTCAACCTATGCCACAGCGTGGGCACAGGCGCGCCAGAGCATTCCCTGCCTGGGCACCACTCATGCTGATTATGTACATGGTGAAATTACCTGTACCCGTGATCTGACCGATGAACAGGTTAACGGTGACTACGAAGAAGAAACCGGCGTTCAGATTACTGATGCCTATGTGGATCGCGACCCGGCTGCAGCACCGATGGTAATCGTTGCCGGCCATGCGCCATTCACCTGGGGTAAGGATGCAGCACAATCGGTGTATCACGCCGCGCTGCTCGAAGAGATTGCCAAAATGGCTTATCTCACAAGGACTTTAGACCCCAATGCCGCTGTGCTCAAGCAAGCCGTATTGGACAAACATTATTTACGCAAGCACGGTAAAAACGCCTATTACGGCCAAGAGTAACGCTACCTGCAAGCCCTTTATTAATAGAGGACAGAATTATGACTACAGTACAAAAAGAAGTATGGTTTATTACCGGCTCTCAGCATCTTTATGGCCCTCGCGTACTTGAAGAAGTCGCAGGTAACAGCCAGGCGCTGGCCGCCGGCCTTAACGAAAACAACCTGCCGGTTAAAGTGGTTTACAAAGACACTGTAAAATCTGCAGCTGAAATCCATCAGGTTTGCCAGGCAGCAAACAGCGATGCCAACTGTGTTGGTTTGATCCTGTGGATGCACACATTCTCGCCTGCCAAAATGTGGATTGCCGGCCTGAACGAACTGCAAAAGCCATGGTTACACCTGCATACTCAGTTTAATGCTGGTCTGCCGTGGAGCAGCATCGACATGAACTACATGAACACCCACCAGAGTGCCCACGGTGATCGTGAATTTGGTTTCATCGGCAGCCGTATGCGTAAAGAGCGTAAGGTAGTGGTTGGTCACTGGCAAAACCCTAAAACCGTAGCGCAGATCGACGGCTGGTGTCGTGCAGCTCTAGGTTGGGCAGAAAGCAAGTCACTGAAAGTGGTACGCTTTGGCGACAACATGCGTAACGTAGCGGTAACTGAGGGCGACAAGGTTGCAGCACAAATTACCTTTGGTTACGAAGTGCATGCTTACGGCCTGCAGGACTTAGCGGATGTGGTTAACAGCATTAGCGACGGCGACGTGGCAGCGCAACTGGACGCTTACTATCAGGAATACGACGTTAGCAAAGAACTGCTGACCGACGACTATCAGCGCGATCGCCTGATGAAAGAAGCCCGCCTGGAACTGGGTATGGAGAAATTCTTCATCGATGGTGGTTTCGGTGCTTTCACTAACTGTTTTGAAAACCTCGCTGGCTTGACCGGTCTGCCAGGTCTGGCAACTCAGCGCTTAATGGCCAAAGGCTATGGTTACGGCGGTGAGGGTGACTGGAAAACAGCGGCTATGGTGCGCACCATGAAAGTCATGGCGCAGGGCCTTGAGGGGGGTTGTTCCTTTATGGAAGACTACACCTATAACTTCACTGATTCAGTGGATCAGGTACTGGGTGCCCACATGCTGGAAATCTGCCCATCAATTGCCGGTAAGAAGCCTCGCCTGGAACTGCACCGCCACACCATTGGTGTGAAGTGTGACGTACCGCGTCTGCTGTTTGCAGCTAAAGCGGGTCCCTCTATCAACGTATCACCGATTGATATGGGTAACCGTTTCCGTATCCTGATTAACGAAGTGGAAACCGTTGAACAACCAGAAACCACACCACACCTGCCGGTTGCTTCGGCACTGTGGGAGCCTAAGCCAAATCTGGAAGTCGCAGCCGCAGCCTGGATCCACGCTGGTGGTGCTCACCACGCAGCCTACAGCCAGGCATTAAGCTCAGAAGTCATTGAAGACTTTGCTGATATGGCTGGTGTTGAAACTGTCGTTATCGACAGCGATACCAATCTGCGCAACTTCAAGTCAGAACTGCGCTACAACGCGGCTTACTATCAGCTTAAGCAAGGTATCTAATCGACCTGTTGGCTCATCTGAAAGGTGAGCCAACATAATTGTCATACCAGTCATAGTAATATAATCGCAAGTAGCTCGTGTTACATTGCGATTTTTATTTTATGACTTGTACAGAATGATTAGGAGTACTCATGGTCGATTTAAGCTCTTACCAGGGCATTGTGTTTGATATGGATGGTACGTTGGTAGACTCTATGCCAGCGCACATGGAAGCGTGGCGGGTGACCTGCGAAAACTATGGTTATCCCTTTGATCTTGATTACATGTATTCACTGGGCGGCGTACCTACACGGCAAACCGTGGTGGTTCTGAACGACAAATTCAATATGGATCATGATCCAACGGAAGTTGCCCGATATAAGCGTGAAAGCTGGGAAGCGATGAAGCTTGAGCCGGTTATTATCGAGTCGACTATGGCCGTGTTTAATCACTATCGACCGCATATGGCGATTGGTATAGGTACCGGCGCTGAGCGCCCCCATGCCGAGCATCTGCTAACCGCCCATGGCCTTCTTGAGCGCATCGATTCGTTAGTTACGGCTACTGATGTCACCCATGGTAAACCTCATCCGGAAACCTTTCTGACCGTTGCCAGACAAATGGGTGTTGAGCCATCCAGATGTGTGGTGTTTGAAGATACCGAGATTGGCCGTCAGGCTGCCCAGGATGCCGGAATGGACTGTATTATGGTTAACAACGGCGAAATTCAGGTCTGATAGACTTGCATTTCCTATGTTATTTGTAATATAAAAGTATAAAAATTATTATAGGAATGTAAATTATGCCGTCGTTATCTTTTTCCGGGGTTCGCCCGGCGTTTTTCTCTCGCTCCGGTAAACAGGCCAAGTGGCTGCTTGCCGGAGTACTCACTCTGACATTTGGCTGTGCCAATCAGGTTATGGCTAATAAGCAAGGACAATCTATGACTACCAATCCCAGCGCTACTGTTAGCGCGTTTGGTTCGCTGAGCGACGCGACCCCGGTTGAAAAAGTCACCCTTAAAAACAGCAATAATGTGGAAGTTGAAGTGATTAGCTTCGGCGGCATCATTACCCGTATCGTTACCCCGGATGCCAGTGGTCAGTTGGGTAATATTGTGTACGGCATGGAATCCATTGAAGAATATGAAAACGGCAACCCTTATTTCGGTGCGCTGATCGGCCGCTATGGGAACCGTATTAAAGACGGTAAATTTACCTTAAATGGCACCGAGTATCAGCTTGCTACCAATGATGGCGACAACCACCTGCACGGTGGGATTCAGGGGTTCGACAAGAAAGTCTGGAAAATGGCCCCGTTTGCAACGGCTAACAGTGCCGGTGTAACGCTGACGCTGGTAAGCCCGGACGGCGATCAGGGCTACCCGGGTGAGCTGACTACCGAAGTCACTTACACGCTGACCAACAACAATACGCTGGATATGCAGTTTATCGCTACCACCGATAAGCCTACAGTTGTGAATCTCACCCAGCACTCGTATTTCAATCTGGCTGGCAAAGGCACCATCTTAGATCACGAACTACAAATTAACGGTAAATATATCACGCCGGTAGACGGTGGTCTGATCCCCACGGGCGAGCTTGCTCCGGTGGCAGGAACCCCTTTCGACTTTACCTCACCTAAAGCCATTGGCCGCGATATTGAAGCAGACAACGAGCAACTGGCGCTGGGTAAAGGTTACGACCACAACTACGTGTTAAAAGAACAGGTAGACAATGAGCTAATTGAAGCGGCTACTGTTTACGAGCCTACCTCAGGCCGGGTTCTGCGGGTACTCACCGAAGAGCCGGCAGTACAATTTTATTCAGGTAACTTCCTGGAAGGGACTACCGAAGGTTTTGGTCAGCAGCATATTTTCCGCGGTGCTCTGTGTCTGGAGCCGCAACATTATCCCGACTCGCCGAATCAGGCTGACTTCCCCAGCACTACCTTATTGCCGGGCGAAGTTTACTCAACGCGAATCGTTTACGCCTTTGATACAAAGTAAGTCAGCGTTAAGTCATTAATCGTAACACCCGCAGGCTGGCGGGTGTGGTAACCCAGATAGAGAGAGCAATCATGATTTCAAAGTCGCTTAAACGACTTGGTATTGGTCTGTTGGTAATGTCTTCCCTTGCCGGTTGTAACAGCACAGACAACGGAGAGGTCACAGAAACCAAGGTGAATGTTGCGACTGAAGCATCGGGCATTTTCACTAACCCCCTGTTTCCTAATGGCGCCGATCCCTGGCTGGAATACTGGGATGGTAACTATTACCTGACTACGACCACCTGGACTTCGCAACTAGTGATGCGTAAGTCGCCTACCTTAGCGGGCCTGGCCGATGCGACGCCGGTAAATGTGTGGTCGTCTACAGACCCTGAGCGTTGCTGTAACTTCTGGGCGTTTGAATTCCATCGCTTAAAAGAACCAAATGGCTTTCGCTGGTACATGATGTACACCGCCGGACAGGACGGCACGCTGGACTATCAGCACCTCAACGTGCTGGAAAGTGTGGGTGACGATCCAATGGGGCCTTATCAGTACAAAGGCGCACTGATGCCCGAAGTGTGGAATATCGATGGGAACTATCTGGAGCATGACGGCAAGCTCTACGTGATCTATTCGCAGTGGCGTGGCGATACACAGCTTAACATTATTGCTGAAATGGAAAACCCGTGGACGCTTAAAGACCAGGAGCATACGGTGCTGACTACACCCGAGCTGGACTGGGAAATCAGTGGCCGCAAGGTCACCGAAGGGGCTGAAATTCTGCAGCACAATGGCCGCACTTTCATGACCTATTCAGCCAGTTTTTGTAACACGCCGGATTATAAACTCGGCTTACTGGAATTAACCGGTAACGATCCGATGAATCCTGAACACTGGACCAAATCGCCTGAACCTGTTTTCAGCCGCACCGAAACGGTATTCGGTCCTGGTCATAACGGCTTCTTCACCTCACCAGATGGTAGTGAAGACTGGCTGGTATATCACGGCAATGACTCTGTAGAGCATGGCTGTAGTGCAACCCGTTCATTACGCGCACAGAAATTTACCTGGTCAGAGACCGGCGAGCCGGAATTTGGTGAGCCATTAACGCCGGGCGTGGAAGTAGCGCCACCATCAGGTGAGAACGGCCCATTAGTAACCCGTGTACAGGGTCAGCGTTATCAGCTGGTTAATGCAACCAGTGAGCTGTGTCTGGATATTTCTGCCGATCCGGAAGCCAACCGTGCAGTGCAGCGCCAGTGCGCTGGAACTAACGGCCAGTGGGTGCTGGACTCGACCACCGATGGTTTTATTCGTCTGGCAAATCGCGAAGACAGTAAATTTCTTGAGGTAGCCGGTTGTGCAACTGCCGATAATGCCCGCGTGCAATCGGCAGCCTGGCGAAATAACTACTGTCAGCAATGGCAAGTGGCAGCCGGTGTTGATGGCAATGTGACTCTGAGCAATCGTTATTCAGGCAAGCCTCTGGCGGTGGCCGGGTGTTCTGCGTCGGCCAATCAGGCGGTGCTACAACACAATACCGACAGTGCCTGTAATCAATGGCAACTGCGCCCCATGGGTGAAGTTGCTCTGATGAGCCAGCAAAGTGGTAAGGCGCTGGCCGTGAATGGCGATAACATTGAACAGCAAGCCTTTAACTATAAGGCGGAACAAAGCTGGTTATTTGTGCCAACCGACACGGGTTATCTGGCGCTGAAACAGGAAGCAGACAGTGAGTTATGTGTAGGTGTGGATGCCAACCAGGTTGTGCCGGGTGCCAACATCAGTATGGTGAATTGTGCAGAGAAAACGGCGCAGTGGCGTTTAACGCCGCAAGAGGGCGGCGGCATGATGCTGTTTAACCGCTATACGCGTTTACCACTTGGCTTAACCGACTGTGGTCTGGCCGAAGCAACCAATATTGCGCAGCAGCCTGATTTGGCGACACGCTGTCAGATTTTCCACCTGCGCGAACCACAGTAAGTCGTTACTTTTTAAGTACCTTGTTGTTCTAAGGGGGAGTACCGAGTAGGGCGGTGCTCTCCCTTCTTTTTTATGACCTGTCCTATGCGGATTGACATAGCTCCTTAAACCATCGAGTAAATGTATGACCCTGCATGATTTTTTGCGGTTTTACTGATACGCTTAAAGGAGTTAAGGGTTACCCAGGGAAAGGCATGCGCCGTTTTATCAAAGCTTCTATTATTAGCGTCATCACCGTGGCAGTTGCCGGATGTGTGATTAATGTCACGCCAGACAATCTTATTTTTCAGTCAGCCAAAACCGAAAAGCTGAATCTCACCCGTTTTCAGGAGCAGGCGTTTAAAGATGATATGTCGGTGGCGCTTAAAGCCGTAAGTCTGAAAAGCGAACAAGGGTACACCCTACGGGGCATTCAGGCACTTTATCATGACGCTAAAGCCAATATATTGTTGTTTGGTGCTAACGGCATGACCATTAATCAATCAGCCAATATTGTGCACCGGTTTGGTGCCATTCCGGCCAATGTCATTTGGTTTGATTACCCCGGTGCCGGAATTAGTGATAAACCAACCAAACTCGACCCTGAAGTAATGATGGCTGATGCGCTGGCTATCTATGATTTTGCCGCCGAGAAATTGCGCAATGATAAACCGTTTATTGTGCACGGTATCGAACTGGGTACTGCCGTAGCAGCCAATATAGCACTGCAGCGCAGTCCGGCTGCGCTGGTGCTGGAAAAGCCCATTGTTAACCTTTCTCAGCTTATTAACGACAACTCACCGGGCTGGTCGGACTGGTTTACGCGGATCAAACTGTCGCCCAAGCTGGCAGCAGTTGATAATGCTTATCAGGTTGGCAGTTATCAGGGGCCGTTGTTAATTTTGGTGGGTGAAAAAGATCTGACTACGCCACCTAAATACAGTCAGATACTGTACCGGGTATCACCATCGGACAATAAAAATCTGGTGGTGGTCGAAGGCGTCGGTCATGACAGGCTGATGCGAAGCCCTATTGCCGTCGACGCCTATAAAACCTTTGTTGCCGGTTTGTAATTGTTTGTGCGGATTAACCCAGAGGTAAAATCTGTCGGGGAGCACGGATAGCGCCCAATAGTGGTCGCGCAGCCAGACATTAGCTGATAATCTAACTGCCAGATAAGTAATCAGCCCCTGTCTGCCAAGACGCGGGCATTGGCGTTGGAATATGGAAATAACTCATGGCATTTAATGGCAAAGTCGAAGTGACGCCATCACAATTTGTCACTGGTAACGCAGAGATGCGTTCAGAGGAAGAAGCCAGAAAACTGCAAAAGCAAAAATGGTTAGTGTTAAGCTTAACCTTTCTGGTGGTATTTGTTGCTGCGCTGGCGTGGATTTGGTCACGGGCAGAGATTTATCAAAGTCAGGCCATTGTTCATTTTAGTTATGCTCAGCAGCATAGCACCGCGCAAAGCACTGTACCGGTTGAGCAAATTACTCTGAATAACCAGCGCCTCACCAGTAACCGTGTGTTTAATGATTTAAGCGCCCGGCTGCTAGCCTACGATTCATTGTCCCTTTCTCCCGAGCAACTGGCCGGTATGCTTAGCACTGAGGCTAACACCAGCAGTCGTATCATTAGTCTGTATGCCAGTGGAGAAGATAAAACCTTGTTAAAGCCTGTACTTGAGCAATGGTTGAGTCTTTATCTTCAACAACTGTCGGCCGAGACCATCGCTAATACCGAAGAAACTATCAGTGTCGAACAGGAAAAACTCCTCGTGCTGGAAGAAAAAATTAATGCCCAACGGGCAGTAGTGCAGGCCTTCGGTGAGGAGAATAATATAGTGTCACTGGAGCGTGACGAAAACCGTGTGCTGGCGAAAATTAAAAGCAAAGGTGCCGCCCTGGATGAGGCTGAGTCTATGCAGGCCGAAGCCGAGGCAGAACTGGCCACTGTTCGTCAGAGTATTGCCAGCGGCGAAATGGTCTTTCATCCCAGCGATAAAGCACGTATGGATAACCTCTATGCCGTGATAGCCGAATTAGAAGGGCAACTGGCCGAACTGGCCGAAAATTTCACCCCGACCTATATGAATATGGACCCCGAGATCGTTGGCAAAAAGCGTAAGCTTGAAGAACTCAGGGACAACTACGATAAGACGGTGGCAGAAAGTCAGCAGCGTTACCTGGAAGAGCTCAAACGCACAGTGACTTCTTCTCAGCAAAAGCAGCAACAGTTGGAGAGTGAACTTAATCAATTGTCGCTTGATGCCCAGGCCTTTAATCAGAAACTTGAAGAATACGCGCGTCTTAACGGCGCTCTTGAGCAGTTGCAACTGCAATCGCAGACGCTGCGGGATCAACTGGTACAGGCAGAGGTGCAAAAGCCCATGCAGCCAACCATTAATATCCTGGAGCAACCCTTTGAACCGGATTTTCCCATTGCCCCTCACTACTGGCGGGACTCTGCCATTGCGCTGACAGCAGCGATTATTATTGGTTTACTGGCGCTGCAACTGTTTAGCTCGATTCATCGCCAACAAGCACCCGCACCGACCTTTACCAGTTATAACGTAGTGCCCAATCAGGGGCTGACCCTGGAACAGCAAATGGCTGCTCACCAGGCGCTTGAGCAACAAAAGGTCGCTCAGTTAGGGCATCAGCAGGCGCCCATGCAGCTTGGTCATGAGGCGCCGGTCAATAACGCCCGGCTACTGAGTGAAAAAGACTGTCAGGGGCTCTACCAAGCCGCCAATCGCGACGGCAAACTGGTTATTGCACTGTTACTGAGCGGCGTAGCCCCAGAGGAATTACCAGAAGTTCGTTATCAGGACGTACTGGAGGAAAAAGGCGCGCTTAAGGTTCATGGCGAGTTTGCCAGAATCCTGGACATGACCAACGAAAGCGTAAGATTATTGTGCGAAACAGAAAATGACCCAGACGCCACGGTATTGAGTAACCGGCTCGATGCCAATCAGTTAGATCAGATGATCATTAACGTGGCGCATGATGCCGGGCTGCCATACCCGGACCAGTTTTCAGTAGCGGCGTTAAGACATACTTATCTGACATTCCTGGTAGCTCAGGGAGCGCGGCTCAACGATATTGAGCAAGCAGCGGGTTTTGTCCCCCCTGCTGAATTGGGGCTGTACCGGCAGGTAAACCGCAATGGTCATGTAGTGGATATCGACAATCTGGAAACCCGCTACCCGCTGGCCTAATCTGTTAACCATGCTTACTGCTGGCACCCGCTGCTAAAATACCCACCAAGCATTGCTGGTAGTGTCGGGCAGGGCTCATATACAATGTAGTCCTGTTCGTTTTATTCCGGCAATGCTTTGCATAATTCTGTTTTAGCCCTGCGCCAGCGAGAGCTGGTTCATTCTACCCGTCCGTTTCTGGCCCGAGGGGGCAAGGTCGTTCGCTGTGATGACTGTTTGCTACCCTCCGCCAATTGTATTTGTGAGTATGTGCCAGAGCCGCAGGCTAAGAGTGCTTTTGTGTTTTTGATGTACAAAGGCGAATGTTACAAACCAACCAATACCGGGCGATTGATTGCCGATGTAGCAAAGGTGAATCACGCCTTTACCTGGCATCGCACCGAACCATCCCCGGACTTTCTGGCGCTGCTTAACAACCCGGCCTATCAACCGTTTATTATCTTCCCTCACGAATATGCTGAGCCGGAGCGACGGGCTTATGCGGTAGCGGATAACGGCAAGGTGCCCTTGTTTATTATGCTTGATGGAACCTGGCGTGAGGCGCGTAAAATGTTTCGTAAAAGTGAGTACCTTAAGCATCTGCCGGTGTTGGGGATAAAGCCGCAGGTTAACTCAGAGTATAAATTGCGCGAAGCGGCTCATGCCCATCAGTTATGTACCGCAGAAGTTGGCGTGGAAGTATTAAAGCTGGCCGGGGAGGTCGGTGCAGCTCAAACGCTGGCACATTACTTTAACGTTTTCCGCCACTTTTATGTGAAGGGTAAGCCCCATCTGACCGACCACTTGAGTGCCAGTGAACTGGACCTGAGTGAATAAAAAAGCGCTGCCAGTTACTGACCGCGCTTTTATCCGTAGAGAGGTCGCTTATTTCAGTTCGGCTACCACAACCGACTTGGCTGGCAATACCAGTTCGTCAAGATCACCGCTGAATGACGCAGGTTTTACAACTTCCTTGGCATCAAAGGTATTCTTGGCAGTTATGGCGTCAGCAGTAAGGATCTGGCCAACCAGTGAGGAATAATCACCGTTGTCAAAATCCAGTGTCACCTCAGCTTCATTGGCCGGATCTAAATTAACCAGGGCAATATACACCTTGCCATCCTGACCCTTAGCAATAGAGGCAGTGACTGCAGGTAACGACTGGTCACCCTGTTTATATTCGCCACCGTTGATGGTGAATGGTACTGACGTGGCATCCTGAAAGACCTTATACATGCCATACACATGATAAGTTGGGGTCAGCAGCATATCGCTACCATCAGTGAGGATCATGGCCTGCAGCACGTTAACCATCTGCGCGATATTGGTCATTTGCACGCGTTCGGCATAGTGGTGGAAAAGGTTAAAGTTCACCGCGGTTAAGACCGCATCACGCAGAGTGTTTTGTTGATACAGAAAGCCCGGCTCTCTGCCTGGCTCCGGATCGTACCAGGTACCCCATTCATCCACATAAAATCCCAGTTTGCCTTCAGGATCGTTGGCATCGAGTTTAGCGATATTATTTTTGAGGTACTTATCCATACGATAGGTACGCTCCATGGTTTTAAACCAGTCGGTTTCGGTAAACTCAGTGGCGTGACCTTTGTTCGACCAATCACTGTTAGGCAGCGTATAGAAATGGTAACTGATGCCATCCATATTGCGCTCAATACTGGCGCTCAACACATCAGTCCACTGAGTATCTTCGGTATGACCGCCACTGGCCACCAGTTTTGGTTTTTTACCCGGCGGGGTTTTGATAAAGGTGGCAAACTGGTTGTACAGATTAACATAATACTCTGGCGACATATGACCGCCGCAGCCCCAGCTTTCATTACCAATACCAAAATAAGCGATGTCCCAGGGTTCCTCGCGTCCATTGGCCCGGCGTTGATTGGCCAGCGTGGAGTTTTTGTCTGAGGTCATGTATTCAACCCACTCAGCCATTTCACGCACGGTGCCACTACCCAGGTTGCCATTGATGTAAGCATCCGCCCCAAGCAGTTCAACAAAGTCGAAAAACTCATGGGTGCCCACGGCATTGTCTTCCTCTACACCCCCCCAGTGAGTATTTACCTTTACCGGGCGTTCAGCCGGGTCGCCGATGCCATCACGCCAGTGATATTCGTCGGCAAAACAACCGCCCGGCCAGCGCACCAGAGGAACCTGAATGTCGCGCAAGGCATTAAGAACGTCATTGCGGAAGCCTTTGGTATTGGGAATATCTGAGTCATGGCCGACCCAGATACCTTCGTAAATACCCCGTCCAAGATGCTCGGCAAACTGACCGTAGATATCCTTGTTAATGGTGGCTCCTTCCTTACTGAGGTCGGCAGTGATACTTACATCATGTTGTTTGGAAACACAGCCAAACGACAGGCTAACCCCCAGCAGGGCGCAGGCAACTAGTTTTAACTTCATCATTACTCCTTGTTATTTCTGCACGCCTTCAGTGGTCATAATGACGCGTTTCAGGGTGCCGTCTTGGTTGTAATATAAAGGCTCAACGGCCACCGAACGACGAAAACGACCGCCGCTTGGCTGACCGTCTTTAGGCGGCAGTGCACCGGTGTGATAAATAAAATAGCTCTTGCCCTGGTACTCAATGATGGACTGATGATTGGTCTCAGAATTACCGGCTACTTCGTTAAGGATGCCCTTATATTCCCACGGGCCATGAATGCTTTTACTCATGGCATAGCAGATCTTCTCCGGGAACTCACAGGCATAGCTAAAGTAATAATTATCGCCCTTTTTGTGTACCCAGGACGCTTCGGTGTAATTGGGCACGTCGATGGTCTTTATCTCGCCATCAAGTTCCAGCATGTTGTCTTTGAGTTTGACGTACTTAGGCATCAGATTGCCAAAGAACATGTAGGCATCGCCGTTTTCTTCAATAAAGATAGCCGGGTCAATATCGTCCCAGTCATTTGGCGTATGGGTTGTCATATCATCAGTAATGAGCGCTTTGCCGATAGCGTCTTTAAACGGTCCGGTAGGCGAGTCTGAGGTGGCCACACCGATAGCGAAACCGGGTTTGGTTTCATCGTGGCGGACAGTGGTGTAAAAATAAAACGTCCCGTCTTTTTCTACCATATGGGAGGCCCAGGCAAAGCCCGGTACTGCCCATTCAAAATCAACGCCTTTCATGATTGGCCCATGGGCTTTCCAGTTCACCATGTCGGTGGAGCTATAGGCCAGCCAGTCATGCATTTCGAAAAATTTATCGTTATTAGGCGCTTCGTCATGGCCGGTGTACAGGTAAACGGTGTCGTTATACACCATCGCAGCCGGATCGGCGGTAAATACATCAGTAATAATCGGGTTGTCAGCACTGGCCATAGAGGCAAACAAACAGGCGAAGGCGGTGCTTAGAAGTCGTTTTCTCATGATGTTCCTTAAAGATTACGTGTGTCGAAGAAACGAAAAAACCGCTACCTGAGAACAGGTAGCGGTGTATAGCTTAAGTGCAAGCCTTACTCAGGACGTTGCGAGTTGTAGATTTGCGTAACATCAGTTGCCGTCAGGGCATCATCAAAGATGTACAGCTCATCGATTTGACCGTTGAAAGCTGCATCCCAGAAGTTTGCGCCAATCGTAAAGGACGTAACCGGAGCCGGTGTAAACACATCCGGGAAGTTCTGACCTGCAAAGCCTTCTTCACCATTGATGTAGATACTCATAGCACCCTGATTATTAACCATTACCATGTGGTACCAGGTGCCGGTTTCCAGGGCCTGGTCGGTAAAGGCGTCGTACCAGGCAGTACCAGACCATACCATGGCATTGGTAGAGGCATGGTGACCACCTGGGATCATGCTGATCCAGCTATCGCTATTGGCATAGCCAAATACCACTGGGGTATAGTTGGCGAGCGAAGCGGCGTTAAACCAAACCGAGATAGCATAGGAGTTATCTTTAATCAGGTCAGCAGCCAGCTGCACGCCATAGCTACCATCCATATCCAGCGCTCTACCTACAATTCCGTCAGTAAAGGCTGCTTCACCGCCTGCCTGTTCGATAGTGGCACCGGTTGGTGTACCGGAACTTTGCTGGCCGGTTGCATCAGACAGGTCATCGTTGTCGAAGCTGTAATGGACTACCGGATCCGGCAGACCCAGTGCACGTACATTGACTTCGAAAGTCTTGCTGACACTTTCGCCTTCTAAGGTGATAGTGGCGGTTAGCACAACCAGGGCATCGTCTTCACCATTAGCGGGACGGGTCACTTCACCTATAGTGCTAATCACATCCGGGTTCGAAGAGCTCCAGCTTATGGCTGAAGCGTATGGGCCTGAGGGGCGCATTGGCAGATCAGCAATAACCGCGGTAGTGTCCCCCAGGTCGAGTAATTCAGCGGCCGATGCCAGCAGTTCAGCAGTCGACAGTGGCGTAACGTCGAGGTTTTTGATTTCACCTGCGGTTAATGCCGTGTCATACAGTTTCACTTCATCAATCATGCCGTTGAAAGGTACGTCAAATGGGTTTACGCCCAGGGTGAACACGCCTTCGTAATCGGTAAACATATCCGGCAGACCATTAGCCTCACCGGCCAGTTCGCCATCAATATAAATACGTACAAAGCCATTGCTAACGGAAAACGCTACGTGGGTCCAGGTATCCAGTTGCATAGGCACACCAGAGATACCGTCAAACCAGGGGTTACTGCCTTTCAGTACAGAGTTACTCCACAACATAATGTTGCTGTCCCAGCTTTGAGGCACCAGGCTCATCCAGCCGTTTTCACCAACATCACCAAAGAATGCCGGGGTAAAAAAGTTCAGCGACTGCGCATTGAGCCACATCGACACAGTGTAGTTATAGGAGTTAATAAAGCTGTCTGGCAGACGCACCCCATTGCTGCCATCAAACATGGCGGCCTGACCCATCTGGCCTTCAACGAAGTTGACAGTACCTTCTGAATCGGGAGTAGCACCAGTTGCAGTAGCTGCCGCATAGGTGCCAGTTTCGTCAGCCAGGTTGCCGTCGAATGAGTAGTGGGCAATACGGTTAAAGGGCACCTGAGCCGGGATCACAATGGTGTAAGTCTGAGTTTGCGACATACCGTTGAGGGTAGCGGTGGCGGTTAAGGTCACCTCGGTATCGCCAGAGCCAACATTAGGACGGGTTACCACGCCAGTGTAGCTGGCATTCGGCAGTTCAGGCTCACCTTTGACTTCAATATAATCCGGGTGACTGCTGGTCCAGGTGATGTCGGCACCTTTTGCACCAATTGCAGGCAGGGTTACGTCTACGGTGGTTTCTGCAGGGAATGAGATGGCAGCCAGTGCATTAGTCAATGCTGTGGCATCATCGTTTTCCAACAGTTTACTCCCCCAGATTGCCACACCTTCTTCATTTACTGCAGTAAAGGTTGGTACAAACTGGCCGTTGTTTTCGTTGTACTGCCATGAGGATACCCCTTTAAAGGTGCCTCGACCGTCGAGATACAAACGCACTGTGTTATCCGCTTCGTAGTACCATTTACCGGTTACGTCGCCGCTAACAATATTGTAGTCTTCCAGGGTAATGTAGGTAGAAACCTTTGCCTCACGGTCAATATCGGAGCCGTGGTTAATCAGTTTGAAGGTACCAAATAAATCGGTTTCATCAGCAATATTATCGCCTTCAACCGGTACATAGCGGTGCGGTGCTACAACCAGCCAACCATCTTCATTAACGAACATTTCATGAACGCGCACGTTATGAAATTCACCAGAACCCGGAAAGCGGGTGTGAAAAATGACAAAGTATTTACCGGTCTCTTCATCATAATAGGCTGAGTTATGCCCTGGAGCCATATAGCCGTTATCGCTACCTGCTTCACCCGGGTTAACATCAAACAGGAATCCGCCCATGACCTTATTGCCATACTGCTCTATGGAAGACCAGCCGCCCGATGCGCCAATCATGTCCTGACCCAGGCTGTCTACAAATGGGCCGTCAGGATTGCGTGAACGGGCAATACGCATATTGTAGCCATCAGCGTTGTTATACCCACCAAAAGAGGTGAACAGATAGTAGTAATCACTTTCAGGGCTATAAATCATGTATGGCCCTTCGATGGCGCTGTAGAAGCCACCCATAAGTTTGGTGCCGTAGCCCTGGTCTGGCATTGCCATACCAGTTTGCGGATCCATTTCCATGATCCAGATACCACCGGAATAAGAGCCGTAAACCATCCATAAGCGGCCTTCTTTGTCGAAAAAGACATCCGGGTCGATGGCATTCGGGTGCACATTACCGTCGTAGTCTTCGCCATTGATGCCCGGGTTTTCTGCACCTACATGACCAGTGGTCAGGATCAGACCTAAGTCTTCATAAGGGCCGTCAATATTGTCTGATACTGCTACACCCAGATATGAACGGGATACACAGTTACCGGTATCCGGCAGCGCACAGTGATTGTAATAAAAGTAGTAACGGCCGTCGCCAAGCTGGATAACGTCGGATGCCCATGAACCAATATTGCCGCCTACCCAGTCAATGCCCTCAGACACTTCAGAAGGATAAGTGTTAAATAGTGGCGTATTAGCCGCGGCATCTTCGTTATTCGCGGCCGCTGGGTTTAACTGAGTCCAGTTAACTAAATCGGTTGAGCTGGCATAGGCCATGTGAGAACCGAAGATATAGAAAGTGCCGTCGTCCAGACGAATAACAGAAGGATCGTGAACGCCCACTTCACTAAACGTAACACCGGTTGGAAAAGTCGGGTCTGTAACACTCACAGGGGGTTCGTTTTGAGGGGCCTCAACAACACCTTCAACTTTTTGTTGTGTTCCGTCTCCACATCCACCGAGTACGGCAGAAATACTCACGGCTAACAACACTTTGTTCCATCTCATGGTTAAACCTCATCAAAGTAATATTGTATGACTAATTTAATATATCAAACAGTATATACTATGTAAATCTGTTGTTAATAGTTAAATTTCGTAAATCAATCTAATTAATCGTAATCAATTGATTATTATGTGTAAATTTTTGATTATTCAGCACTTGACTGTTAATTAAACAGTCTCGTCAATCCGGTTTGTTAAGAAATGTTAATAGATTTAACAGACTTTGTTGACACCGATTAAATCATACAATAATATCTAGCGTAATCTAATCGTCCTGTTACGAAAATTAATATTTTTTTACTTTGCAGTTAACACAACTTATACAAAGGTTACTGTCAGGAGCTTACTCGGCTCCCAGTAATGGAGGTTTACCGTATGTTTAAAAGAAAGCAACTAGCAACAGCAGTCATATTTGCGTTGGGCAGCACTTTGCTTCACGCACAAGAAGCTGATAATGCACAGGAAGAAACACCAGAAGATGTAGAAGTTATTGAAGTCTCCGGTATCCGCGCTAGTTTGAATAAAGCCATCAACATTAAGCGCCAGAACTTACAAATAGTCGACGCGATTGTTGCTGAGGACATTGGTAAATTTCCAGATAATAACGTGGTTGAAGCGCTGCAAAGGGTAACCGGGGTTCAGGTTACTGACAGGGCATCGGGTGAAGTAAATACGGTTACCATTCGGGGCCTCTCTGATGTAACGACAACGATAAACGGTAGAAATATTTTTACCTCTACAGGACGTTCAATAGCGTTGGCTGATGTTCCTGCCGCCTTGCTGCAAAGCGCCAGTGTTTATAAAACACGCTCTGCTTCACAACTCGGTAGCGGCCTGGCCGGGCAAATTGATGTGCAAACCCAACGACCTTTCGACTTCGACGGTTCCAAGGTGGTTTTAGCAGCAAGAGCCATTGAGCAGGAACAGGCAGACTATTACGATCCAAATGTCAGTTTATTGATGAGTGATCGTTGGGAGACGGATTTTGGTGAAGTGGGCGCACTGATCAACGTTGCTTACGCCCGCACGCGATTTCGCGATCAAAGTATTACAGCAGGTGCCATGTTGCCGTACTTTACTAAAAATGCGCCTGAGCCTTATGACATGCTAACCCGCATTCCGTCGACATTCTGGACGCCAGGTCTGGAAGAAGGCCTGCCTTTTGCAGCGGGCTCAACGCTGGATGTCAACGGTGTTGACTCGGAGTACTACTTATCGCGGGATGCTATATTCGGCGCTGATTCCTATGGTGATCGCGAACGACCTGCGGTAAGTGTGTCATTCCAGTGGGCACCAAACGATTGGTCTGAGTATTTATTTGAGGCCTTTTACAATGGTTTCAGAACTGACAATCAAACCACGATGTTCTTTAAAAACGTAGAGCACACGTATTTATTGGATCCCACCACGCCGCTAAATTTGTATGAAGGGACCAATATTGTTAAGTCCGGCTCAGCATTGGACTCACAAAACATCGGTAATAATTTTACCAGTGGTGACTTTTTCACAGGTAAAACCGATGGCTTTTTATACGCCCTGGGCGGTAACTGGTATCTGAGCGATGACTTCCAGGTTAAGTCTGAAGTTATCTATCAGACCAGTGAATACACGAATATGTTTTTTGCAATGCGTGGCGTGCCGCAATACCTGACTGGCACACTGAATTTTGATTTTAACGCCGGTGGCGGCATTCCAGGATTAGAAATTGTTGATAATCCAGATACAGCCATTGACGAGTCAGACGTGACTAACCGGGCCCTGTGGCAGACGGATGGCCTGTATGATAACTCTTATCGTGGGGAAGGCGACGCACTAACCTTTAAGGTAGATGCTGAGCAATTTGTGTCTTTTGGTCCTATCGAAAAAATCAAATATGGTTTGCGCTACGATAAGCGTACGGCCGAAGATTACGATTATTTAGGCCCCGGTGGTAATGAAGGTCTGTCATTGGCCGACTTACCAGACGGTTTCACCTATATTAACAGTGATTTCTTTGACGGCAGAGCCAATTTCCCGAACAGCTGGGCGGCGGTAGATGCTAAATATCTGATGGCTAACCGCCAGGACATTCGCGCTTTGCATGGTTATGACGATGTCACTGACCAAACGCCTACCATCAACTTCGATATTGAAGAAGTTTCAACAGAAGCCTACGTCGAAGCCGACTTTATGACAGAGCTCGGTGGTAAAACACTGGATGGTCAGATAGGGGTACGGGTAGAGCGTGCCGAGCGTGATATGGCGTTCTTTGATGCAGAAGGCAACCTTACCGGCAGTGGTGAAGGTTCAAGTACTTCGGTACTCCCGAGCTTTGTTGTGCGCTATCATCTTGCCGACGACCTGTTAGCGCGTTTCGCTTATACAGAAACCGTCAGACGCCCGGATTTTGCAGCACTTAACCCTACCATTAATTATGGATCTAACCTGACTGGCCTGGAATTAAAAACATCAACACAGGGTAATCCCGACCTTGGGCCGGTAGAGTCTGTCAACCTGGATCTGTCTCTGGAATGGTATTTCTCACCACAAAGCTCTGTTTATGCAGCCTGGTTCCAGCGTGACATCGAAGGGTTTGTATTTGACTCTAAGAGAAAAGTAACACTGCAGGGGCCTGAAGATGAACAGCCTACCGAATACGTACTGACTCAGCCTGGTAATGCCTCTGATGGTTCTTTATCCGGTCTTGAATTGGGACTGGTATATTTCCCGGATAATCTGCCAGAAGCACTGGATGGTTTAGGTGTTCAGGCGAGTTACACAATGCTTGATTCGGAGCAGGATATCCCGGAATTTGAGGTTGACGAAAACGGCGAAATCTACATTTCGCGGATACTGTCCCGCAGCATGTTTGCGGTGTCAGACAAATCCTATAGCGTAGTGGCTATTTACGAGAAAGATGATTTCGACATGCGCTTATCTTATGTGTGGCGTGAAGATTTTCTGAATAACTACGAAGCGGCGATTTTTGCCAATCCATTAGGCGTTTACCGTCGTCCGGAACAGAGCTTAAATTTCCAGATGAGTTATGATGTCAGTGAAAATCTGATGCTGACCTTCGACGCTACCAATCTGACGGATGAAATTTACCAAAGCTATTATCAGTATCCAACAACCAATAACTTTGGCAGCGCTATTATCAGCCGAACCTTCGCGGTGGGAATGCGTTACAGCATGTAACAACTTGCATACCTGACGTTATGAAAGCCCGATATATTATCGGGCTTTTTTGTTAATAGTATGTACATGATTAATGTTAATAGTTTCAGTCGCTAACAAATTCCATAACCGGAATATCATAATACGGCTTGTTTAAATTGTATGATGATAGTATATTTGCTATTAACATTTGGTTTGCAAATGCCGCAAATCGAGGGCTAAATTAACGGCCCTTTATCTATTTCAAACAGCCTGAATCGGTAAGGCTGCAAGTCGGAAGCGTAGTGGTATGGTTTCACAAAAGTTAACCCGGTTAGAGAAGATAGGCTTCGGCGCCGGTGATATGGCGGTAAACGTCGTAATTTCTTCGATGATGTTGATCATCACATTTTTCTACACTGACGTGTTTGGCTTAAAACCCTCAGATATGGCTCTAATGTTTCTGCTGGTGCGTATTCTGGATGCGGTAAGCGATCCGCTGATGGGCATGGTCACAGACCGGTATACCAGCCGTTGGGGGCGCTATCGACCGTACTTTCTGTTTCTGTCGGTGCCCTTTGGTATCTCGGTATTCCTGACTTTCAGTACGCCCGATGTGGATTATAACGCCAAGCTGGTGTGGGCTTATTCAACCTATATTTTCGTTACCCTGATGTTTACTGCAGTAACGATCCCCTATATTTCCCTGATTGGCGTAATGACCTCCGATCCTAAAGAAAAGCTATCGGCAAACGGTTATCGCCTGTTCTTTGCTAAGGTCGCCGCCTTTCTGGTCACCATTATTGTGCCCTGGATGGCTGGCGCTGATTACTGGGAAGGCAATCTGGCGGCTGGCTATCAAACCGCCATGGGCTTAATGGCGGGTTTAGCCGTTGTAATGTTCCTGTTTTGTTTCTTTGCCACCACTGAGCGCCTTGAGCATGAAGTAGAAGAGAAACCCTTCTCAGAGCAACTATCGCTATTACTTAAAAATGATCAGTGGTTAATTTTATGCGGTGTTTGTGTGCTTGGGACAACCGGGTACGTTGTGCGTGGCTCGGTAGCACTGTACTACGCCAAATACTACCTTGGAGGTGATGCCGGCTTACAGTCTATGTTCCTGTCTACCGGCGTGGGTGCCGCTATTCTGGCCATGGTCGCCTCAACCTGGATCACCAAACGCTATTGTAAAGTGAAGTTGTTCCGGTTCAGCCAGATGGCTGTTGGCGTGCTGAGCCTGCTAATGTATTTCGTGGTTGGTCCTAATGATGTGGCGCTGGCTTTCATTTTATTTTTCTTAATCAGCTTTGTGGTTGATTTACACGCGCCCATCTTCTGGTCAGCCATTGCTGAGGTGGTTGACTACGGCGAAAGCAAAACCGGTAAACGAGTGGCTGGTCTGGCTTTTGGCGGCATTTCATTTTGCCAGAAAGCCGGTATGGGTGTTGCCGGTGCGCTGGTGGGCTGGTTGCTGGCTTACTTCGAGTACGAAGCCTCTGCCCAGCAGAGTGAGTTTACGTTAATGGGGATCGTGCTCATGTTGACCATTATCCCGGGTGTGTTTCATTATCTGGTGGGCTGGTTAATGAACCGCTATAAGATCACCGATGACGAATACAAATCACTGTCGGCTGTAGTTCAGGCAAACCGCAAAGCGGCAATAGCCAATGGCGAAGCGCAGCTTAACAGCAATGATCAACACAATGCCGATATGGCATCTGGTGTCAAGTAACGTCGCTAGACATGCAACGATTACCCAAACGCTTACAGAAGCGACGCCGGGTCTGGCTGGTGCTTAATCAGCCCCCGGCGACCGCAGCCTCTTCAGTCAGGCGGAAAGGGATTAAACAATATAAAAATGGCGAAGCGCTATGAAGATAAATACAGTTAAACACTGGGGTCTGGCGCTTTGCGTCAGTGCCGCACTGGCAAGTCTTAATGGTTGTAGCCAACCTGCTAATCAGCAAACTTCCGATTCAACCAATGTCACAAGTGTGGCAGAGCCAACTTACTTATCCGCGGCCGATAGCAGCCTGTTTGATTTGCAGCAGGTGAGGATAACGGATGGTCCGTTTGCCCATGCGATGCACACCAACGTAAATTACCTGCTGGCCATGGAGCCTGACAGGTTGCTCGCACCTTATTTACGTGAAGGTGGTCTGGAGCCGAAAACCGATTCTTATGGCAACTGGGAGAATTCAGGGCTCGACGGGCACATTGGCGGACATTACGTGTCGGCACTCAGTCTGGCCTATGCTGCCACCGGCGATCAGGCGTTATTAAGTCGCCTCGAGTACATGCTTGACGAGCTAAAGCGAGCTCAGGATGCAGGCAATGGCTATTTAGGCGGTATCCCGAACAGTGCGGCCATGTGGGCAGAAATCAAAGCCGGTACGATAAAAGCCGGCACCTTTAGTCTGAATGACCGCTGGGTCCCGTTGTACAACATTGATAAAATTTTCCATGGTTTACGGGATGCCTATGAAATTGCTCATCAGGAACAGGCGAAAACCATGCTACTGGCCCTGGGCGAGTGGATGCTGGATATCACGGCCGGGTTAACCGACGAGCAAATCCAGCAAATGCTAATTTCAGAACATGGCGGTTTAAATGAAGTGTTTGCCGATATGGCCGCCATCAGCGGTGATGAGCGTTACCTGACGCTGGCGCGTAAGTTTACTCATCAAAGCGTTGTACAACCCCTTACTAAGTACCAGGACAAACTCACTGGTATGCATGCTAACACGCAAATCCCTAAAATCATTGGCACTTTGCGAGTGGCGGAATTGGACGACGATCAGGTTTGGGCTGATGCCGCGAAGTTTTTCTGGAACACGGTGAGTCAGCACCGCAGTGTCAGTATTGGCGGCAACAGCGTGCGCGAGCATTTTCATGATGATGACAATTTCACTGCCATGGTAGAAGATGCTCAGGGGCCTGAAACCTGCAATACTTATAACATGATGAAGCTCAGTAAAATGCTGTTTCTGAAAACCGGAGAACAGCGCTACCTTGAGTTTTATGAGCGCGCTACCTACAACCATATCTTGTCCAGTCAGCACCCTGAACACGGCGGCCTGGTGTATTTTACTTCCATGCGCCCGGGTCATTATCGCATGTACTCCTCGGTGCATGATTCTATGTGGTGTTGTGTGGGATCAGGGATTGAAAACCACAGTAAGTATGGTGAGTTGATGTTTACTCATAAAGATGATGCAGTATGGGTTAACCTGTTTATGCCAGCCACCCTTAACTGGCAGGATAAAGGCGTTATTATTCAGCAACGCACCCGCTTCCCGGATGCTGACGGCGTGACGATTGAAGTCAATCCTGGTGACCAGGCGACAACCTTTGCCCTCAATATTCGTCAACCGGAATGGGCCACTGACGACCTGACAGTAGCGGTTAACGGCAAGCCGGTAGATGCGCCGCTAAGTAATGGCTACCACCAGATAAGCCGTGAGTGGCAAGCGGGCGATAAAGTCTCGTTTTCGTTAAATCCGGATCTGCATGTTGAACAGCTACCGGACGGTCAGGATTACTACTCGGTACTGTATGGCCCGGTTGTGATGGCTACTCCGGTAACTGCTTTTGCCAATGAGCAGCTCAAATTTGTGTCAGATGACAGCCGCATGGGTCATGTAGCTGCCGGGCCGGTATGTCCGCCGGAAGCGTTACCCATGATGCTTGGTGAACCACAGGCATTCCTGTCTGCCTTGCAGCGTCAGGATAGTAAGGCCCTTGCTTTTACGGCTACGGGTCATGTGGGCATTGCCGATCCGATTGATGCCACAGCGCCAACCACCTTGATACCGTTTTTCCGTCTGCACGATTCCCGCTATCAGGTATACTGGCCACAGATGAATGAATCTGGCTTTAATGACTTTGTTGCGGAAGCCAAGTCCAGGACGGCCCTGGATGCCGAGCTGCAGGCCAAAACGGTAGATCAGATCACCCCGGGAGAGCAGCAACCGGAAGTCGAGCATGATTTTAAGAGTGAGAGCTCAGAATCAGGCGTTTATAAGGGGCGACACTGGCGTCATTCCAGCGGCTACTTTCAGTATCGCTTAGCCAATCCCGAATTGCGCGCTAAGACTTTACAAATCAGTTATTCAAAAGACGATACTAATCGCCAGTTTAACATTCTAATCAATGGTGAAACGCTGGCTCAGGTATCCTTACCCGTAGGTGCGCCGGATAGCGACTTCTATCATGTCGACTACCCGTTAACCGCAGCGATGAAAGCGGCAGAATCCTTGGTGATCCGCTTTGAAGCGGCGCCGGACTCGATGGCTGGCGGGATTTATGGTATCCGCTTACTCGCGGAGTAAGCGAGCGGGTTAGACAATAGCAAAGCCGGTCGTTCAGATCGGCTTTTCAGGTTTTATTATGGCAAAAAGAAAACAATCCAAAGGGTCCCGTGGCAGCAATAAAAACCTCACCGAGGAAGTGCTGACTAAATTTCAGCAGCGACAAGATGTTATCGCTCTGTCATCGGGTTTGCTGTATCGCATTATTGAAGACGCCGAGGGTGCACAGCCATCGATGCAAGACCGGGTAAAGGTTCATCAACGCATCAAACTGGGTGATGGAAGCGTTATTGATGATACGTACAAAAAAGGATTGCCTGAAGAGTATGCGGTAAGCGAAGCCATCGAAGGCTTGCAGGAAGGCTTTCTGCTTATGCACGAGGGCGCTCGTTATGAGTTTGTCATTCCCCCGGAGCTGGCCTGGGGGAAGCGCGGTAATAGTGGTGCAATTGGCCCTAATGCGGTGATGATTGTGGATGCGAGAATCATTGCTATTGAATAACGATAGTCAGCGATTCACCGCTAGCTATCAAACCTACATCTTCCATCAGGCATTCAAGGCCCCCTTGTCTGCTAAGTCCTTCACTCTTTATAAATACGGCGACTGACTCACACAATAAATATAACTAAACTAAATAAAGGGATGAGCAAAATTGACTGATAAGTTAACTGCTTGTTAATTTTTCTTAGCTGGTGTATGGTTGGAATGCTACCGGTGGCATAAAGTGTAGCAAAGGTGGTTGAAAAGCACAGGCGAGCCCTGTGACGGTGAATTTTTACCTGATAAAAGGCAGGAGGTAACAGGATGAAGGTTGTTATCGGGATACTTTCTATCATTGTTCTGCTGGGCCAGATTGATTCCTGCCAGGCACACACTGACATTGCCTTTGACGGGGCGCTGGGTTTTGGCCAGTTCACTCAGGGCGGCAAGGGGGGAAAACGGTATATTGTGACTTCGCTGGCCGATAACCCTGACTCACCACAGCCCGGGACCTTACGCCATGCATTAAAACAGAAAGGGCCGCGAATAGTCGAATTTGCGGTGTCCGGTGTTATTCATCTGCAGCAAGAGCTGGAAATCAAACATGATTATATAACCGTACTGGGCCAGACATCACCGGGCGGTATTGTGCTCACTGGTGCGCAAACGTCGATTAAAGCTAACCAGGTGATCCTGCGTTATTTGCGTTTTCGGCCCGGTCATTTACAAGGGGAGGGTGATGCCCTCACTGCGCGCAACCAGCATCATATAATTATTGATCACTGCTCGCTGAGCTGGGCCAATGATGAGGTGGCTTCTTTTTATAATAATCAGCAGTTTACCCTACAGCATTCAATCATCGCCGAGAGTTTAAGAAATGCTGGGCATCATAAAGGCAGCCATGGTTACGGGGGGATTTGGGGCGGTGCTAAAGCGAGCTTTTTACGTAATGTAGTCGCCCATCATGACAGTCGAAACCCGCGAATTAATGGTTACCGGCTCAAGCCAGAATATCCCCAGCAAGAGGCGTTAACCGATATTCGCAATAATGTGTTCTTCAACTGGGGAGACAATAGTGGCTACGGAGCGGAAGGCACGCGTTTTAACCTGGTAAACAATTATTATAAACCCGGACCTGCCAGCGAGGACATTCGCTTTTTCGAACTCTGGACCAAACCCGAATTACCCCCGACCCGCGCCTTCATCAATGGTAATGTCATGGCTGGTTACGCCACAATAAGCCAGCACAATGAACAGGGCATAGCGCTTAAAAATCAAAAGAAACTAAATCGTTCAGACGTTACTGCGTTTTTTAAGGCAACCCTTGCGGATAATCCCTTCGCCATCGAGCCGTCACATACGCTGACTGCCGAGGCCGCTTATCAGCAACTGATTATTGATGGTGACGTGGGTGCCAACATAAACGCTGCTGGTCATTTCAGCGATTCTGTGGATACCCGTTTGCTTAGCGAAATTCGCACCGGTAATCCTACCTTTGGAACCGGACTTATCGATACGGAACTCACGGTGCTGGCACCCGGTGGCTGGGCAGTCTACCAGGCGGAATTTACCGTTAAAAACTAAGCTTTCTCTGCTGACACCCACAGCAGGGTCCCGCAGCACCGTACTTTGGTGCAACGCCAGCGCGATACCCACCCGTAAATATTTAACAATGTGTTAATAAATTGTTGATCTAATGTTTTCTATGGTGCTATATTGCCACCGGTGGCACTGGTTTGGTGTGTTATGCCTGTTTTACGTGTCATTGACAAAAATTATATCGCACTCGTCTACACGATTTACCTATCGTGTCTGGAGAATGAACATGAGAACATTTCGATTAAACGCGGTAATGGCCTGTGTGGCGCTAAGTTTGCCCGTTTATGCTCAGCAAGCAGAACAACAAAATAAAGCCGCTGACCCCCAACCAGCTTCCACCGAAACCGAACCGGCAGTCAGTACTGAAGAACAGGATCTTGAAATCATTCAGGTCAAAGGGGTGAAAACCGCCGACCTGAAAGCCCGGGACCTGGAACGCATGAAAGATGGCTTCAGCTCGGTAATATCCACTGATGAATTGGGTAACTTTGTTGATCAGAACGTAGCGGAATCATTGCGTCGTTTGCCTGGTGTTACGTTGCAACGCAGTGAAGGAGAAGGCAAGTTTGTCGCTGTGCGCGGTCTTGGGCCAAGCTTTGTTACGGTGAATATGAATGGTGCGGAAATGGCCGGCGCCGGTGAAGACCGGGCTGTTGGTCTTGATGCCATACCGGCAGACTTACTGGGAACCATTGAGGTGTTAAAATCTCTGACCCCGGACCAAAACCTGAACTCCATTGGCGGCACAGTCAACGTTAAGGCTATTTCTGCCTTCGATCGCGGTAAAAGTACCCTGAACCTGAAAGTACAGGATGCATACAACGAACTGCGTGAGTCTCATTCACCGCGATTCAGTTTAAACGGCACCCAATTGTTATTCGATAACACCATTGGATTGGGGTTTGCGCTGTCCTATGAAGACCGGGAAACACTGGTTGACGAAACCCGCCATCACAGCTCCAACGAAATGAAATTTTATCAGGCCGACTTCGGGGTGAGCGATGAAGACATTGATGCCGGTAATCTGGGTCCTGAAATCCTTGGCCCTGCGCAGTTGGAATACCGTCGGGAAATTGCTGATCGCACCCGCACAGCCGGTGCTTTGAACGTTGAGTATCAGCCATCGGAGAACGCGTATTATTATGCTAAAGGGACCTACACCAAATATGAAGACGGTGATTTTGCGCTGCGTGAGTTCTACGATTTTCAGGATGCGGGTTCTTTTGGTAACGAAGAGATCCTGTTTGTAAACGGGGATACCAAAGAATTTATTCTGTCGGATATTGATGTCTTTCATCAGCACTTTATCCAGGAAAGTACCAACGAAACCACGACGTTCAGCCTGGGTGGCAGGAACACCTTTAATGATACCTGGATCCTTGATTACGAATACGCAAAATCGAAATCAGAGGAAGATTCCAGAGGCGATCGCCGCGTGCAATTTCGCGAACGTGACCTCATTGTGTACGGCCAGGGCGGGCGCCGTAATATCAGCGCGCGGGTAATGAGTCCTGAAGAGGCAGCAGCCTTTGCCGGTTTACCCTATACCGAAGATATGTTTGGCAGTTCGGCACGAGGCGACGCCAGCGATCTGAATAACTGGGAGTTTGATAACCTGTTTCTTGAAGGCGGCTTGCGCATAGATGACCTGGAAAGCTGGCAGGTGAATCTGCGTAAGGATGTGTATAACGAATACATAAATTACGTGAAAGTGGGCGGGTTGTTTACCACTCGTTATTATGCCCGCGATAAGAACCGTTGGAGCTTCGATCCGTCGCCTGCAGACTGTAACGACGATCAGGCTTGTATTGATGCGGTTAATTCCAGCCTTGCCGACTATCCGAGCGCGGTGCCGGCGGGCAGCGACTTCCAGTATCCCTTTGAAAGTGCCGCCATCGTTGATGCAATTGTCGACGTGACGCGCCAGACGGTTGAGTCAGCCACCAACGGTGAAGAGTCGATTGAAAGCACCAAAGGTGATTATGCGATTGATGAAGATACCAAAGCACTGTATGCCATGACGGAATTCCCGCTGGGAATGGACGCCACCATCATTACTGGCGTGCGCTGGGTAGAAACAGAATTTGCATCAACCGGCTTTATGTCGCTGGAGAATGATGATTTTGAGTTCAATGGTGCCGGCAATGGTTCGTTAGACATCGCTATTCCTCTGCCCGAAGCGTCGATTAAGTACAGCGAGTTTTTCCCCAGTGTACACCTGCGTTACGAACCCACCGAAAACATTCTGGTGCGTGGTGCTATCTGGAGCAGTTTTACCCGCCCGTCATTTAGTCAGGCTCGTGCCTATGCAACTTTCGACAGTGATATTGAGTTATGTCCGCCCGGTTCCGATACCTGTGACGATTCTCAGGGCGGCGCCAGCATTCGACAGTTACAGGACTATATTCTCGCGTCCGACAATACCCTGGATGTGGGCAACCCCAATCTGACAGCCATGACATCGATTAACTATGATGCGTCGTTAAGCTGGTATGCCAGCGAAGACTTGTTCATGGAAGTGGGTCTATTTTACAAAGACATTGAAAATTTCATTATTGAAGTTAATGGTATTGGCATGTCTATCGCCGATCTGCCGGTGCGGTTACCGGTAAATCAGGTCACGGAGTTTGTTATTCCCCAGGACCTGTTCATGGATGAAATCAATATCACCTTAAACGGTGACAAAGCCAAAGTGTACGGTATCGAGCTGAGCTATAACCAGTACTTTGAAAACGGTTTATTTATTCAGTCCAATGCCACGTTCCTAAACAGTGATGCGAGGCTTGACGACACCGTGCGTCAGGGCAGTATGCCTTTACCTGATCAGGCCGATCAAACCTTCAACCTCACCGTTGGCTGGGAAAATGAAGTCTTTTCGGCACGATTAATCACCAACTACCGCTCTGAAATTCTCGAGCAAATCGGCTCATGCCCGGTGTCAGCACAGCTGGATGATGTGAAGGGCTGTAAAATCTGGGGCGATCAGTATCAGGCCGGCTACACCAGTGTGGATGCCAAATTTAAATACGATCTGACCGAAAACGTTCAGTTGTATTTTGATGCGCTTAATCTGACCTCACAGGAAGATTTACGCTTCTTTAAAGGCAATGAGTACAGTGGTGGCAACATCCTGTATCAAAAAGAAGTGTACGGCCAGACCTATCAGTTAGGTGCCACGATCAAGTTCTATTAAACGATAACGAGGCTTTGCCTCTGCACAGTTAATTGAAACGGGAACGTGGCATCAGGGGCGGACACTGCTTTGGTGCCGCCAGGCCGCACTCCCGCACTATCATCCTGGGAGGGTGAACATGAAAAAGCTCAATCGCATTGCTGCTCTGGTGGGTAGCGCCGTATTGGTAACCGGTTGCGGATTTGAACAAACCATCAATGTAAAGGAAGAGCCGGCGCCTGCGCTGACCGGCCAGTTTGTTGACGCCCCGGTCGGGGGCTTAAGTTACAGCTCAGAGTCTTTCCCCGACGGCACAACCAATGAAAATGGTGAATTTTCCTACTTTCGTGGCGATCAGATAACGTTTTCAATCGGTGACTTTACGTTTCCTACCGTGCCGGTATCGAGTTTATTAACGCCGCTGGCGCTGTTTCAGACCGATAATCCGTTTAACCCGGCAGTAGTCAATACCCTGCGCTTGTTGCAGGCGCTGGATACCGATGCCGACCCTACCAACGGGATCAGCATTTCTGCCAATGCTGCAGCAGCTGCGCAAATGATGCTTGAGGAAGGCGAGACCGTTGAATCATTTTTCGCTCAGGACAGCGACGCCTTTGCTGCCGATGTAGAACCATGGCTGGCCACCGCGGGGGGCAGCACCACGTTAACAGACTATGATGACGCAGTAGCGCATTTTGTTAACTATCTTGAAACCGAATATGGCACCCTGCTGACCAATGCCATTAACATTGAGCTGATCACTGGCACCTTGTACAACACTTACATTCAGGGCAGTAGTGCGGTGAAGTCGGCAGTTACGTTTACGCCGGACGACGCTGGCGGTCTGACAGGTTCGTTCAGCTACACGGAAGGCGAAGTGACCACAACCGGTACCTATGGCTTTGCTTTTGGTCGCCGGGCGCTGGTGCTGACCACCGATACCAGCACTCATTACCTGGTTTCCCGTTCATACAATACGGTTAATCAGGTATACAGTTTATGCTGGTTTGATGATCCTACCCAGGCAGTAGCCAGCTTAGTGCGGGCCTGTGATGCCGGTGAGGACCCGCAGGATAATCTGCTGGTACTCACTGAAGAACAGGCCGATCTGGAGCTGATTGCATTAGAAGAACAAGCGTCTAATGTCGAGCCTGCATTGGCGGAAAGCTTTGATACCGACATTACCACTTTCTTTTCGTCGGGCTATAAACGTTTAACCGATGATCCGAATAGCAGCGCTATGTACTTTAAAACCGGCGGCAGTCCGGTCATCGACCCGGAGCTGGGCCAGCTTAATCTGTCTGGTGCGCGCTTTACCATTGGTAATACTACGCCCGGTGTTGAAACGACCTCATCAGATACGGTGGGAACCGGTATTTTTAATATCAGCGAAGGCTTTACCATTAGCTTTGATGTCATTTCCCATACCAGTGCCGGCAGCCTGAATATATACGTGGATAACAACACCACCAGTCAGGGCAACTCCGTGCATGGCGGTGCCAGTAAGTTTATTGGGATGAGCATCAGCGACGAAAACTTCCCGATTGGTCAGCGCTTCACCTACACCTATGAGCCCGGTACCGATGTGACGGGATTACCGGTAGATGACCCGGATGCGCGCATATTAGACCCGGCCATTACTAACTCGTTCTTTCAGTTCCGCACCGACAGTTCCGGCAATATCACCATTGATAACCTGACCATCGAAACGGTGGCCGATGCCGTGGATGCACCCGAAGTACCGGAGGAGCCGGAAGAACCAGAAGAACCTGAAGTGCCAGAGCAACCTGAAATCCCGCAGGTGGATTTGCCGCTTACCTATAATTACATTGGCGTGACGGAGGATATCTTCTCTGATGCTTTTGCCAGCCTGGTAAACAGTAACGGTGAAACCCTGCCACTTTACTACCGTACCGGCGGCACGGTGATGGTAGTGAGCGATGGCCTGCAAATCGATTCAGGTCGTTTCACCATTGGTAATTCCGTACCAGAAACAGAAACCTCTGCCGATGACACGATTTTCACCGGTGTGCTTGATTTAAGCCGCCCGTATAAAGTGGTGATGGATATTGTGTCGGTCAGTGATACCGAGGGTGACAATAAATTCCAGATTTATGTGGATAACAACACCAGTAGCAGCAGCAAATCAGTGCACGGTGGTGAGTCACGTTTTTACAGTGAGCTGATCAATACACTGGAACCCGGCACCACGCTGGAAGTAGAAGGGTTGGTGGCATCGGAAAATTCCTTCCTGCAACTGCGTACCGAAAGTGGCGGTACCGTGGTGATTAACAATCTGCGCATTGAGTACATTGAAGATGCCAGCATGTTTTCCTGTGAAGATGATCCAAGCCTGTATTTTTGTGATGACTTCAGTAGCGGTAACACCGATAACTGGCATCTGCTGGCCCAGCCGGACAATACCGAAGGCGCTATTGGTAGCTTTGATATTTATACCAGTGATACCGGTAACGACATGCTGCGCTATACCGCCGGGGGGGCCGGTGGTGAAATCATTCAACTCACCGATGAAGCCATGGCGCAAATTCCGGATACGGCTAACTACTATGTGGAAGCCCGTATTCGTCCGCGTCAAAACAGCACTACCGCTAACAAACAGCTGTACTTTACCGCACGCTACGACAGCGCCGGTAACTGGTACGGCGGCGGTTTAAATCTGCAGAACTCATCAAGCAGTACCCGGGTAGAAATTGCTATTAGCACCGACGGTTCCATTAATCGTCCGGTACAGGCCAGTACGCCCTTATTACTGGGCGAAAAAGACGGTACCGATGGCGTATGGTACCGCGTACGATTCGACCTGGTAGGCGACACCCTGACGGTTTATCTGGATGGCGAGGAAATGGGTTCAATCAGTGATACTACCTTTACGGCGAAAGGACTGATTGGCATGTTCACCAATAACCGTTCCTTTGAAATGGACGATTTCAAGGTAGGCGATCCGAGCGTGAAGCCGGTGCAACTTACCCTGGACTATAAAGACACAGAATGGAACGCCACAACCACAACGGATCCGCTGATCGTGTATGTCACCGCTGTGCAAAATGATGGCATTACCGACGATACCTTTACGGTTACATCGTCCGATGAGAGCGTGGTGAGCGTTGCTATTGATGGGCCCAACGTTACCCTTACACCTGCCGCAGCAGGGAGTGCCACAGTAACCTTTACGTCAGGCTCCGATCCTACCCTGGTGCGCAGTGTTGGGGTATTAGTGACCGAAGGCTTTGTAATGCCAACCGGTGATTACGGCGACCTGACTGGCAGAACGTCCCCTGCGATTGCTGCAACCAATGCCTATGTGGACGGCCGCTTGTCGATTACCTTTGATAGTGCACCAGTGCTGGCTGAGGTTGGTGAAGTACGCATTTATGATGCGGCCGACGACACGGTGGCTGATGTAATTACCCTGGGCGGCGATATCGATGCACTGGGCTACACCGGACAGGACCGCCTGCGCCGGGTTAATTACCGCCCGTTTAAGGTGGATGGTAATACCCTGACTATCGTTCCGCACACCAACGCCCTGGACTACGATAAAACCTATTATGTGGCCATTGGTGAGGGTGTGGTTACCGGCACCCAGCTTAACGGCAGTGATTTTACCGGTATGGGTAAAACGGCTGGCTGGCAGTTTACCACCCAGGAAATAGGACCATCAGGCAGTGAAGTAACCGTAGATGATGACGGACTGGCAGATTTCAGAACAGTACAGGGTGCACTTAACTACGTAATGGAAAATGTGGCGAAAGACACTGCGGCTACCATTACCGTTAAGACCGGTATGTACAATGAGCTGCTCTACGTGCGCAATAAGAATAACCTGACTATTGAAGGCGAAGATCGCGACAATACGGTTATTTACTACAATAACTACGAGTCCTTTAACGGTGGCACCGGCGGCAGTGAAGCGCCGGGAACCGGCACACCAAACGGTGGGCGTAGCGTATTCCTGGTAGAAAGTGCCGATAATCTGGTGCTGAATAACTTTACCCTGAAGAACAGCCATACCCGCAATAACGTCGACTCGAATCAGGCCGAAACGATCTACTTTAATAGCAGTCATCGCCTGATTGCCAATAACATGAACTTTATCAGCGAGCAGGATACGCTGCTGCTGAAGGGCTACAGCTGGTTCTACAATACGCTGGTGGCCGGTAACGTTGACTTCATCTGGGGCTATGCAACCGCGGCGTTGTTTGAAGAAAGCGAAATCCGCACTATAGGCGATTCGAAGTACGGCAGCGACGTCACTTCACCGGGCGGCTATGTGCTGCAGGCGCGGGTTCAAAATGCTGATGATCCGGGTTTTGTGTTCTTAAACAGTGATTTTACCCATGGCCCGGGGCCGCTGGGCACAACTGTTGAAGCCGGTTCTACCTATATTGCCCGCAGTGGTGGTAACAGTAGCTACTACGACAACATTACCCTGGTTAATAACACCTTTGGTGAGCATATTGCTGCAGTGGGCTGGGCGTACAACGGCATTAATGGTCAGCCACAACCCAACCCGGATCCTGCTACGGCTAATGCAGGTTGGCGTGAATACGGCAGTATGGACAGTCAGGGCAATGCACTGGATCTGTCTGCCCGGGCGGGCGGTTATCTGCTGTCGGAGACTGAAGTGGCTGATTACAGCACACGTGCCAGCGTTTTTGCCGGCTACAATGATGGCGCTGGCTGGGAGCCTCAACCGCTGGATGCGCCGGTCATCATCGAAGAAGTCACCGATAAAGGCTTTGCCGGTCACAATTTTGATATTACCGGTGGCGCCGGTGGCATGGTGGTTACAGTTGATACCGGGGCGAAATTAACCGCTGCGCTTGAAGAAGCCAGTAACGCTAATACGCCGGTAACCATATATGTGGATGGTGTTATTACCGACGCCAACAATGATGGCAGCGGTCGCTCCATCGAAATTAAGGATATGGACAATGTTTCCATTATTGGTGTGGCCGATCGCGGTGAGTTTGACGGCATTGGTATTTCGATTCGCCGGGCCAACAATATCATTATCCAGAACCTTAAGATCCATCATGTCTTAACCGGTGGTAAGGATGCTATTTCCATTGAGGGTGATGATGATGGCTCAACCACCAGTCATATCTGGATTGACCATAACGAGCTCTACAGTACGTTAGATGTGGATAAAGATTTCTATGATGGTCTGATTGACTCCAAGTCAGGCGCGAAGAACATCACGATTTCCTACAACTACCTGCACGATCACTGGAAAGCCTCGTTACATGGCCATACCGATGATGAAAGTAGCAGTAATGACAGAGACCGGTTGATTACCTTCCACCATAACCGCTTTGAGAACATTGAGTCACGCTTACCGCTGTTCCGTTTTGGCTATGGCCATCTGTACAACAACTACTACAACAACATCAGTTCTACCGGTATGAATTCGCGCATGGGGGCAGAACTACAGATTGAGAATAATGTATTTGAAAATACGCAAAACCCAATCGTGTCGTTCTACTCAGCAGAGATAGGCTACTGGAATACCTCGGGTAACCTGTTTGGTAGTGGCGTTACCTGGACCACCCCGTCAGGCAGTGACGTGGCAGCCGGACCGGATGCCACCCCTACCAGTAGTTACGAAGTGCCGTACACTTACACGCTGGATGAAACCAGTATTGTGAAGAGTAAGGTTATTAACCATGCGGGTATAGGTAAAATTGACCAGAGTGATTTGGATATCCCGGCTATCGAAGATGATAACGGCGGCGAAAACGGTGGTGGCAGCAACGAAGGCACTGATGTTACGCTGCCTTACAGTGAAGACTTCAGTGCGGCCGACGAAGATACGTTCTTCAGTGCCGCCTACAAGTCGCTACCGGACGACAGCTCAATGCCACTGCATAATGTAACCGGCGGCGGCAGCGGTATCGTGGTGATCGCTGGCCAGATTACCCTGACCAGCGCGCGCTTTACCATTGGCGATACCCTGCCTGAAACCGACACCACCGACAGCGATACTACCGGCCGGGGCGTGTTTGACCTGAGCCGCCCTTATAAGGTGCTGGTGGATATTGTTAGCGTGAGCGATCCCGACGGTGATAACAACTTCCAGATCTACGTGGATAACAATACCAGTAGCAGCGGTAAATCCTGGTTAGGCGGCAGTTCTAAGTTCTATGCGACCCTGATTAACGAACTGACCATCGGAACCCTTGAAGTAGAAGGTCCGGTAGCCAGCGAGAATTCGTTTATTCAACTACGCACAGAAAGTGGTGGTACGGTCACGTTGGATAACTTCCGCATCGAATATATCGATTAATCACGCTACGGGATTAACCCGTTGTTAATTAAAAAATCCGCAGTGCTGATCCAGCCTGCGGATTTTTTTGTATTTAACTGACTGGCAGTAAAATTTGAACTACTAACCAGCATTATCAGGTGTTGCGTAAACGGATTGTGGTGATTATTGATAAATTTATAATTATCAATACATTACAAGATTATCGGGCACGTAAATGTGATTCCTGAAAATCGATGCAAAAGTGAAATGGTATACGATTTTAAAATTATACTGGCAATTATTACAGTATTGTCATATAGTTAATAGGGCAACATAGAACGGAGGATGGCAAATGAAAGCTTTTAAACGATTCTTCAAGCGCGCACATCCATATACTGTTGCCTGGTATTTAGGCAGGAAAAATACCCAGAAAATCTTTGATTGTAAGATTAAGAAAAAGTCGGAATTACTCGATGAACAGCATGGATAATGCTTGAAGGCATAAAGGCTCCCATACAGGAGCCTTTTTTGCGGATAAAAGCAGGCTTTCTCAGCACTGCCTTTTAGTTAGAACATGCCCTTATTGAGCACAAACTTTAGCGCCGTGTCCGGAAGTCCATTTCAGGGCATCTTTGATCAGGGTGATATTTTCCGGCACGGCATACATTTCTTCGCGGTGACCAATCGCGGTATACATAGCGCGACCTTCATTGACGCAATGCTTCCAGGCAATGGGATGAACGCCACCCATGGCCAGATCGCCCGGTGCATAGCTGTCTTCATCGATGGTGATCACGTATTCTACGCCATCCAAATCGGGCTCAGCCGCAAACGAGTACCACTCATCTTTAATTGACCAGGTGTCTGGCAGTGACTCAGCAATATGCGCTGAATTCTCGTGAGTGGTGAGCTCGGCTAACTGGAACTGCGGATCCATGGGGTGGCCAATAAACTGCACGCCAAGCAGAGCATCGCGATACCAGTCCCAGAAATAGATGGAGTCGCCGCCTGAGGCATGAACGCCGAGGAAACCCCCACCGTTATTCATATAGTCTTCGAATGCCGCGCGCTGTGACAGGGTAAGCGTATCACCGCTCACGTTGTTCCACACCACTACATCAAACTGCGCCAGGTTTTTCGCATTAAACGCGCCGCCGTTAGCGGTAACGGTAACGCCATAGCCCATTTCTTTTGACATCCGCGTGAGCGCTTCGGTAGCGGCAGTTACGGAACGACCGTGGTCGTAGCCGTTGATCTTTTGATACACCAGTACCTGCACCGGGGCGTCATCAACGCTGAAATACTGCGGCTCAGCATCAAAACGGGCGCAACGAGCAGCTTTAACGGCTTCGGTTACCGGTAACGCGCGAAGCTCGGCATCCAGGTCGGCCAGGCGCGGCTTAGTCGGATCAGCTCTGGCGATAAGTTGCTCCAGTGTCAGTATGGTGGCAAAAGAAGGCATTTTTTCGCTGAGTAACCAGGCCGGTAGCGTTTCAAACAGTCCCGGGTAATATTTTTCGGCAACAGCCCGCGCTTCCGGGCGGGTCATAACATCATATGCCGGTAGTTGCACACTGAATGCCGTATCGCGTAACACACAGTCTGCGACGGCGGTTTCTGCCTTGGTGACATTCGCACAAAGTAAGCCGGCAGTCAGCACGGCAGCCTGGGTTAGTGGAAGTTTGATAAGTTTGTTTAATTTCATTGTGTTTTACCAGGGCCAGACTGTTGACCAGGCTTTATCGCCTTCGTTATATGGAATGCCGTAATAGCCGCCGGGCACATCTGAATGGCGGAGTACCTGTGTGCCACCTACTTTGGATGAGAAGAAGCCAAAAATAATCAGTTGTTTCATCAGCGTGAAGTAGTGTGGCTGACCTGTAAAACCAGCGCCATCCCACTGCGTGTCTTCGCCTTTGTTAAATGCCATGGCTTCTACATCGATGGCCGTGATCAGATCGGACTTTTGCACTGTTGCCAGGGTGGCAAAGGGTTTGCCGTAAAGCGTTTTACTGCGCGATTCAATGTCGGCAAAGCCTGCCTCAAACAACTGTTGTTGCTGTTCGTCGTAGCACTCGCGCACCATACCAATGAAAAATGGCGGTACGCCTGCGTCTTTGGCTCCCGGAGTGTCGGTACGCGGCATAACCACTTCGCACAGCTCGGTAATGAGTGCCACAGTGGCGTCATCAAAACCTGCTTTATTAACCGGTAGCAGGTCGGGTTGTTCTTGCCAGACTGCCAGTGCCGGAGCATTGATCAGACCGGCGCCGGTTGAGGCGGCAATCAGCTTTAACAGCGTACGGCGGTCCATGGTTGATGATGAGTTTGCCATTACAGATTCCCCCGTTTTAATTCTTCAACGGCAAAGTCTGCTGCCCGGGCGGTTAATGCCATGTAGGTCAGAGACGGATTGACGCAGGATGATGATGTCATACAGGCACCGTCGGTGACGAAAACGTTCGGTGCGTCCCATACCTGATTGTGTTTATTCAGTACTGAGGTTTTTGGATCCCGGCCCATACGAGCGGTCCCCATTTCATGGATCCCTTTACCCATATGGTAGGTGCTTTCCCACGCCTGCGCATTTTCTAAACCGATGCTATCAAACATTTCTACAATGTCTTCTTTCATGGCTTTACGCATTTTAATTTCGTTATCACGGATTTTGGCATCCATTTCCAGTACTGGCAGGCCCCAGGCATCAGTGACAGTTTTACTCAGGCTAACCTTGTTACGGTGATCCGGCAGGATTTCACCGAATCCTACGGTGCTCATGGTCCACTTACCGGGCTCGCTCAGCGTCTGTTTCAGTGTTGCACCAATGCCAAGGCCATCGGCGTCACGATTAAAGCTTTGACGTACAGCGTTACCCTGGAAGCCAAACCCGCGCAGGAAGTCGCGCTTGTCACTGCCCCAGTTAGCGAAACGAGGAATGTAAATACCGGTAGGACGGCGACCATAAACATATTTGTCGAGATGACCCGGAATATCAGCGGTGCCGCCTAACATGTAGTGGTGATCCATTACGTTGTGGCCAAGCTCACCAGAGCTGGAGCCCAAACCGTTGTCCCACACATCCCGGGCGGAGTTCATCAAAACCCAGGCAGAGTTAAGGGTTGACGCATTCAGGAAAACAATCTTGCTTTTATAAACAATGGTTTCTTTGGTTTCGGCATCAATGATTTCTACACCGGTAACGCGCTTTTTGTCTTTGTCGTACAACAGTTCTTTTACGATAGACATCGGGCGCAGTGTAAGGTTACCGGTTTTCAGAGCTGCCGGCAGGGTGGCCGACTGAGTACTAAAGTAGCCGCCCCACGGACAACCCGTCCAGCATTTATCCCGGTTCTGACATTTACCGCGGCCCTGCTCCGGGCGGTGCTCGGTAATGTGGGCGGTACGGCCCATGATAATGTGACGCTCGCCTTTGTATTGCTTTTTCAGGCGCGCAGCCAGGTCTTTCTCTACGGCGTTCATTTCAAACGCAGGCAGGAAGTCACCGTCGGGTAAAACGTCCAGACCGTCTTTGTTTCCAGAAATACCGGCAAACTTTTCTACATAGCTGTACCAGGGGGCAATGTCGTCGTAACGGATTGGCCAGTCTATGGCTACGCCTTCTTTGGCATTGGCTTCAAAGTCTTGTGGATTGAGGCGGTAAGACTGGCGGCCCCATAACAGCGAGCGGCCGCCAACCTGGTAGGCACGAAACCACTGAAAAGGTTCTTTTTCTACGTAGGGTGAGGTTTTATGATCCGCCCACGCACCCATGGTTACTTCATTAAAAGGGTAGCCTTTACCGCGTGCCATCACCGGCTGAGAGGCCAGCGCTTCTTCGCTTGGACGACCATGGTGAGGATAATCCCACAGGTTTTTATGGGTATTGGTGTAGTCCTTTACGTGCTCAACGTTTTCGCCACGCTCCAGCATTAATACCTTCAGGCCTTTCTCGGTCAGCTCTTTAGCGGCCCAACCGCCGCTTATTCCAGAGCCAACAACGATGGCATCATAAGTGTTATTAACCATTACTACCTCAGTGCTGATGACAACGATATGAGGCTCGCCGTCAATTGTTAGGGGGCTTAACTAATTGGCCAAAGATACTCCTGCTGTGAGCATATTTGAAGCAAAAAATAAAAAAATTAACATTTGTTTATCTTTTTATGTGCTGCAGGGCAGGTAAACCCTGGTCTGCGCCACTGCGCCGACCATAAATAGCGATTCGTTAACATTCGCTGTTAATGAATCACTACCAGGGAAAAAAGAAGGGAATAAGAAAATAACAGCAGGCAAATACCCAGAGCAGCATAGGACTGCCGAGTTTAATGAAGTCGACAAACCGATACTTGCCCGGCTCAACAATCAACGTAATGATGGGCGAAGCAATAGGCGTCATAAAGGCCGCTGATGCAGCAAATAGCACGGTCATCGCCAGCGGGTACGGCGAAACACCCAACTGCTGGGCTACGCTGATAGCAATGGGGGCCATGAGGACCGCCGAAGCCGTATTGGATAAAATATTGGTTAGCAAAGCTGTAATGGCGAATAACAGGACCAGCAGGGTTTGCGGCGAAGCGTCGCCCGCCGAGCCTATCATACTGCTAACAATTATATCGGTACCGCCGGTTTGTTGCAGGGCGTCAGCCAGGGGCAGCATACCGGCCAGTAATACCAGGCTTTGCCAGTGAATGGCCCGGTAAGCGTCGGCCGCGGTGAGGCAACGGGTAATAACTGCCGCGATAACTGCGATTAGCACTGCTGCCACCAGCGGCATCCAGTTAAAAACCGAACTGAGCACCATAAAGGTAGTGATAGCCAGTGCTACCGGCATGCGTCGGAATGCCGGTACTACATCGGCAGCTTCGGCAGGCGTTTCCAGCACTACAAAATCGTGGTTTTGCTGTTGAAGCTGCATAATTTTAGCCCAGGGGCCGGTTACCAGCAGACAATCAGACGCTTGCAATTTTTGATTCTGGTAGTCATCCAGCGACTGACGGTTACGCCTCACGCCAAAGACATCCAGGCCGTAATGATCGCGGAATTTCGCTTCCCGCACCGACTTACCAATTAGCTTTGATTCAGGGTGGATCAGCACGCTTTCAGCGCCGAACTCCCAGCTGCGATACTGGGTTTCCAGTTGTGAGGGGTGAAATGGCATCAGTCTGAGCTGGCTTTCCACTGGCGCCAGTTGCTCAGGCGGAATAGCGACATGCAGCACATCTCCGGCATGGAGCACGATATCCGGCGATACGCCGGCCTTTAACTCCCGCCAGCCCCTAACACGCTGGGACAGATCAAGAATGCGCAGGCCGTAACTATTGTACAAGCCGCTTTGGGCGATAGTTTTGCCGTGCAAAGGCGACGCCTCGTCGATGCGCAGGTAAATCAGTTCACGGTTTACCCGGTAGTCGTCCCACAGGGCTTTAATCGACCGCTGGGCAGATTGATGCTCGGCTTTACCATTGTTGGGCAGCCACTTACGACCGACCAGCAACATATACAGCATCAGGCCACCAAGCACGACCACCCCGGGCAGCGTAAAAGTGAAAAAGCGCAGGGGCTCATAGCCCTGAGCACCGAGCTCGCCACTGATCACCAGATTAGGCGGTGTGGCAATGAGGGTGAGCATACCGCTCACCAGTGCAGCGTAAGACATGGGAAGCAGTAATTGACTGGCACTGTTACCGGTTTGTTTGGCGATACGCATAACGATGGGAATAAAAATCGCCACTACCGCCGTAGAGCTCATTACCGCGCTTAAAATAGCACTGGCAAGCATAAGCATAATTAACAGTTTATTGGTGGAGCTATGACTGTGCCGGCCTATCCAGTCACCCACAAAGCGGGCAACACCGGTGCGATCGAGCATTTCGCCAACAATCAAAAGGGCGCCAATAAGCACAACCACCGGGTTACCAAAGCCGGCCAGCGACGCCTGTACCGACAATACGCCGCCTAACATTAAGGCCAGCACTACCGTAATGGCTATCATATCGTAGCGCACGCGATTACTGGCCATTAACAGCGCGGCCAGACCAATAACCAGAAATACATAATGAGCATGCCAGGCATGCGGAATAGAAAACATGGGAACTCCCGCGACACAAACCCTGTGAAACCGAGAACAGAGAAGACATTTTGTACAATCAGAATACTGAAATAACGTATTGAAAAACAGTGGTCTGGATCAATAGAGTTATAAAAACTCCCGTGCGCGTGGGTCTGTCATATCCATCGACAACGCACGGGAAGGTGAAGCGGAGTTATTTTTTCAACAGCTTAGTAGTGCGCTGATTGAGGTCGGCCGGGTCGACTACTGGCCAGTCATTATCCCAGCTAATCGGCAGAATACGCAGCTTTTGCAACCCGTTATCGGCTGTTTCATAGGCGTGTAACACCAGGTAATCCTTACCGTCAAAGGTGTAGGCTGCATTGTGGCCCAGGGCAACCCAGTCGTCGTTACCTTCTATCACCATGGTACCGCCGCCTGCCATTAACGACTTGCCATCACGGTCGAGATACGGACCGGTAACCGATTTGCTGCGCCCTACGCGTACGTTATAGGTGCTGTCCATACCGCGACAACACTTATCAAACGACACAAACAAGTAGTAATAACCGTTTTGCTTAAAAATATAGGGAGCCTCAATAGCCCCTTCGCCCGGATCAGCACTGTCGTCGACATTCGAACCTGGGCGGCTGGCAATGGAATACCATTCCTGCGGCTCTGCCAGACGTACTAAGTCATCATCGAGCTTAACCAGTTTCAGACCATCCCAGAACGAGCCAAAGCTCATCCATGCGTTGCCTTCGTCGTCTTCAACAATTGCCGGGTCGATGGCATTCCAGTGATCGCGGTGGGGCACCGATTCTACCACTATGCCGTAGTCTACCCATTTGTAGTCAGGAGATTGCGGATCGAGACTTTCGTTAACGGTTACACCAATGGCCGACGTGTTCTTACCAAACGCCGAAACCGAGTAGTACAGATAAAATTTACCGTCTTTCTGGTAAATGTCTGGTGCCCATAAATGGCCGTCGAAACTCGGCGAGATACGCTTGGCCCAGCTGGGCTCATCGGGAAAAACGCGCCCGGTCAGGGTCCAGTTTTCCATATCCTTGGACTCATAATAGGTGATCCCCGGCCCGGTACTGAACACATAGTAAGTATCACCGGCTTTGGTCATCACCGGATCATGAACCTCCACCTGTTTTGCCTGGGCACCACAGCCCATCAATAAGGCACCGCTGAGTAAGCTTGTTAAGGCTAAGCGCAATCTGCTTGCACTGGTTTTCCGTTTACGGCTCTGAATCATTTTTACCTCTGAAAGCACCTGTAAAAGAACTTGCTTAGTGTAGCAATAATCATGTTAAATATGTAATACAATATTAATAATTGATTAGCAACTGCGCAACCGCAATTGCCCGTTCATTTTTAAACCAAGGACTCGCTATGTTGTTTGATTTTAAAACCCTGCTGCGCACCAGCCTGACCATTGCCTGTACCGCCTTTGTAACGTTAAGCGCTGCACCGGTGGTAGCTGCCCCGCTTGAGCCTATTGATAATCCTATCGTGGTCCAGCGGGCCGATCCCTGGATTGTACAGCACGAGGACGGTTGTTATACGTTTATCGGCACCTCACCTAAGTTTGACGAAATAGAGCTGCGCGCTGCCTGCCGGCTCAATGATTTGAAAATTGCCGAGCCGAAAGTTATCTGGCGCAAGAACGACAAGGGGCCGATGAGCGTAAATATCTGGGCACCGGAATTACACGAGGTGGACGGCGACTGGTATATTTACTTTGCCGCCGGGGATGTGGATGCGCCCTGGAGTATCAGAATGTATGCGCTGAAAAATACCGCCGCGAATCCTATGGACGGAGAATGGATAGAAGCCGGTCGCATCCGGACGCCGGTAGATGCTTTTTCGCTGGATGCCACAACCTTTGAACATGGCGGTAAGCGGTATCTGGTTTGGGCCCAGCAGGATGCAAAGCGCAGTTACAATTCGGCGCTGTGGATAGCTGAAATGGACTCGCCTACCTCAATAAAATTCGACACCGTTACCCTGTTAAGCGAGCCTACTTTCGATTGGGAAGTCGCCGGTTATAAGGTTAACGAGGGGGCCGCAGTGCTTGTTCGCCATGGCAGGGTGCTTATTACCTATTCGGCCAGTGCCACCGATCACCGCTATGCCATGGGGTTGCTGTGGGCCGATGAAGAAGCCAATCTACTCGATCCTACCAGTTGGCATAAAAAAGCACAGCCGGTATTTACCACTAACGCAGCGGTGGGCCGCTATGGTCCGGGCCACAATAGTTTTGTCAAAGCCGAGGATGGCGAGACCGACCTCATGATTTACCACAGCCGTGATTACGAAACCCTGCGCGGGACACCACTTACCGACCCTAACCGTCACGCCAGAGCACGGGTGATTTACTGGGATGCTAAAGGGTTTCCGGTATTTTTCAGCGATAAAACTGACTAGTCGAGCACAAAGAATAGTGCCACCGGCACCACTACCAGACTGGCAATATTGCCGAGCAAAACAATCGATGCCACCGTGTGCGGCGCCTGTTTGTAGCGCTCTGCCAGCATAAAATTGAGCACGGCCGGTGGCAATACAGAAAACAGCACAAAATACGCCGTATGTTCGTTAGATAGCCCGGCCAGCAAAGCAAATGGGTAAGCAACCATTAAGCCGGTTAGCGGCCCGTATAACCCCCAGAACAGGCCGGAGCGCCAGTCGGCAAAATCCACATCGGTCATGCGAACCCCCAGCGCAAACAACATCAGCGGAATGGAAATCTGCCCCAGCATATCGATGGGTGTGCTGACCCAAACCGGCAATGACCAGCCGGATAAACTCCATACCAGCCCGGCTGCGGTAGCCATTACCATTGGATTGGTTGCCAGCGTCTTTAGCTGAGCTTTGTCGTGCAGGATGTAGACGCCCAGCGAAAAATGCAGCAGCGTACTAACCAGAAACATGGCAATAGCCGCACTTAATCCGGCTTCACCAAAGGCCAGTAAGGCCAGGGGTAAACCCAGGTTGCCGCAGTTGTTAAACATGGTGGGCGGGGCGAAAATTTTGGGCGACACCGCCAGCCATTTACACACCGGCAGCGCCAGTAAGCCAGAGCCGATCACCATCAGCAAAGTCCCCAGCATTAAATCGAGATAACTGAATAGATCAAATGACTTAGACGCCATGACAGAGAAAATTAGTGCGGGCACGAAAATATCGATATTGATGCGGTTGGCCACCCCCATGTCCGAGTCGGTTTTGCGGGCATAAAGAAACCCCACCATCACCATGGCGAATAACGGGAAAACGGTGGCAAAGATGCGCTCAATAATGGGCAGTAATGCAAAGCTGTCTGACATGACAATCCTGTCTGTAAAAGGCGAGACTAACCGCAAGCAAAAACACGGAAATTCAGAGTATCCTTATTAGGGGCTGTTGATCTTTGCTGTACGATTTTTGGTCTACATGAAAGCATTTTAATCGCGGAGCAGTCCTGAAGGCATAGTTGTTCTACGTCAAAGGGCTGTGACAATGAGTAAAATGCTTTCATGACGACCCCTTCGGGCAGCGCCTGTGTATCATTTATACTGTGTTGACTGTTTTTGATTTAGCCCACTAGACCTGCAAACAGTCGCCTTGTCTAAATGATACACAGACTGCTGCAAAAGTGTACAGCAAAGATCAACAGCCCCTAATCAGTGGATTCCAACTGATTGCGACAGATACAGAGAAAGAGACGTTAGCTACCCGGAATTCGCCAGCCATGGGGACAGGCATCAACCAGCCAGGCAACCTCCAGCAAAACGAACGAATTGCACCAAAAAAATCCACAGGGGAAGAGAACAGGGCAAATTATGTCGTTTTTCTTTACAGCATCATCGGGCCTGTAATTTAACTATATGAAATTTCTTATATAAAAAACTGGCCCTTTCCTTGCTGTGTGAAAAATATACAGTAAGAATGACTTCTCTATTTTCCCGGTTTAACCCACATAAACCGCCATTAAAAGGAATTAATGATGAAATTAAACGCCTCTCTGCTCTGCGTAAGTGCATTATATTTCAGTGTTGTATACTCCGCCCTCGCGGATGAGTTGCCATCCCCGGTAGTCGACTCTGATTACCATTATGATGGTGCGCCGAGTGATGAATTGGTAGAGCTCGGCCGCATGTTATTTTTTGATAAAATTATGAGTGGCAATCAGAATATTTCCTGTGCTACCTGCCACAACCCCATGACTTTTAGCGCCGATGGTTTGTCATTAGGGGTTGGGGAAGGCGGCAAGGGGTTAGGCCGTTATCGCTCTACAGGTGAGGGAGATGATACGGTTGATGCGCGTATCGGTCGGCATGCACCGCATCTGTATAACCTTGGCGCCAGGGAATTTACTCATATGAACTGGAACGGTCTTCACTTTGAAGAGGATGGCGAGGTAAATATTCCTGCCAATCGTGATACGCCTCCTGATTTGCATAACGTGTTGGCTGGCCAGGCATTGTTTCCTATTCTTAATCAAAACGAAATGTTGGGCGACGCGATTGAGAATGAAATCATCGCGCGATTGATTATCACCCGCGACAACAGTTTCCCACCGCTGTGGAATGCTTATATGGAGCGGCTGCGGGTCAATCCGGATTACGTGCAGTTATTTGACGCGGCTTTCGATGATGTTCGTCGGCCTGCAGATATTCAGATCCAGCACTACGCAAATGCGGTGGCCGCGTTTCAAACCGTTGCTTTCCGGAGTGATAACAGCCCCTTTGATGCATACCTGCGCGGTGATTCTGAGGCCATGACAGCTCAGCAGTTGCGTGGTATGGATTTATTTTACGGCGCGGCTAATTGCAGTAGTTGTCATAGCGGTAAGTTTCAGACCGACCATCAGTTTTACGGTATTGCAATCCCTCAGGTAGGGCCGGGTGGTGAAGGCCGCACGCCTCACCAGGACCGCGGCAGGGCAGAAGCAACCCGTTTAGATGAAGATTGGGGCAAATTCAAAACGCCTTCCCTGCGTAACGTGGCGTTAACGGCGCCTTATGGTCATACCGGCGCCTATGCGACGCTGCGCGGCATTGTCATGCATCATCTTGATCCCCTGACGGCACTGGAAAATTACGATCCGAGCCAGTTGGTAATGCCTTCCCGTGAAGATCTGGATGAAAGTGACCTGATTGGACACGAAGACCTCAGTCTGCGACAAGTAGTAATTGATGCCAATGACCTGCAACCAGTATCGCTCACCGCAGCCGAAGTTGATGATCTACTGGCATTCCTTCATGCGTTAACTGACTTAAGTGTGATGGAAGACCTGGAGTTGATTCCACAGAGTGTTCCCAGTGGATTGCCGGTGCTAGACTAGTTCAGCGATTGCTCAAGCTACTCAGGGGAGCGAGTGGCACACTGACTTTCCAGTTGTGCCACTCGTTCGGCAAATTGGCGTCCTAGTGTCAGGTAATCTGCGGATGTGTAGTGCCAGCCGTCATCAAGATGGGTAAAACCTTCAGTAACGGTAACCAGAGCTGCGCAACTATCCTGCTCTACAAAATCTAGCTGGGCCTGTTGCACCAGACTGCCCCAGTTCATTCGTAATCCGTCTTCAGGATCCATGCCTGAATCCGTAATCTTGCCTAATACCACCGGTAAATCCGGGCTGCGGAGCGCGGCCCGAAACAGTGCCATCATCGTTTTCAGGTTATCCAGATAACGGTTGGCAGTGATGTCGCTGTCGTAAGCATCAGACTCTCCCTGCATCCAGATAATACCAGCAGGGATGAGGGTGTCTGGCTCACCGTCGCCATCGATATCCCGGCTGGCAAAAGCATTACTGAGTGTCGATAAGAAGTGGTCGTACTGGTTTATGCCATTGCCACGGCGATAGTCTGGATACCAGTTGTTGCCAACCCCATAACCGAGGGCTGAGCCGCCCAGTGCATATTTAATCACTGCTACGTTTTGCTGAGGGTGCAGGTTGGTAATCTGATGGCCAAAACTCAGCTCCGGTCCGAAATAATCTGAATACCGGTTGGTTTTTCCATCAGAGTAAAACTGCCGGCCATAACCGGGTTGCAGGGTATCCCACAAACCACGTCCACCATTGAGTTTAAAATCGGCCGCCGGATTGCCCTGGAAAACCGGTACCGATTTGAGTGGTGCCCGATAGTTAGCTGGTAAATCGACATTTTCACCAAAGCCTTCCATGTTCGACTGACCGCCGAGGTAATAAACCTTATAGGTGGCTGCCGTGGCAGGCAATGTTACCAGTAACATTAAGGTAAGTATTTTCAGCATGGCGATCACCCGGATAGTCTTTAATCGTTTGATGCAAAAAAAAGCCGGTGACGAAGGCACCGGCTTGGTTATTTACCAGAAGCGGATATAGATAAAGGCAGTGATAGCTAATATACCCACGGTATGGATGTAATCCCACTTATCCAGACCGTCGACCACTTCTCTCATGGTGCCTTTGCCCAGCGTTCGGAACGTCAGGCCCTGCAGTTTCTCTTCACTGGCCGCTTTGGTGAACATACTCACCACAATCATGATAACCGTCACCAGGACGAACAACAGGATACAGTAGTACAGCCAGTTCATTTCCACAATCCAGGCAAAGCTGGTGTTGGCCAGGCTGTCTTTGAATGGCAGCATGACCAGTCTGATCATACCCAGTACAAAGCCTGAAACCAGGCCAGCGTAACCCGCGGCTGGCGTGATACGTCGGCTAACCAGACCTAGCAGGAATACTGCTGCAATCCCAGGGGCGATAAGCGACTGAACGCTCTGCAGGTACTCATACAACACATCGGCGATTAAGCTCATCACCGGGATCCACAGGATACCCAGAATAACAATGACGATGGTGGCGATACGGCCTACTTTAAGCAGGTGCTTTTCGCTGGATTCAGGTTTGAATTTCTTATAGAAATCGATGGTAAACAGCGTAGCAGAAGAGTTAAACAGTGACGCCAGCGAACTCATCAGCGCGGCAACCAGGCCTCCGATAACAATGCCCTTAACCCCTGATGGTAACAGTTCGGCAACCAGAGTCGGGAACGCCTGGTCGGCGCTGGCGTAATTGATAATGCCTTTTTCCTTCAGGGCCACAGCAATCATGCCCGGGAACAGGAAAATAAATACAGGCAGTAATTTCAGGTAACCGGCAAACATCGTACCGCGACGGGCTTCTTTAATCCCTTTAGCAGATAATACACGCTGTACGATGTACTGATCGGTACACCAGTACCAGAAGCCAATGATGAATGAGCCGAAAATAATGCCTGGCCATGGGAAATCCACATCGCTGGCAGCACGAATCAGGTGCAGGTTGGCGTCGTTAATCCGCTCAACTTCAGACCAGCCACCAACCTGATCGAGGCCAACAACCAGAATGACTACAGAACCGATGATCAGCACCGGGGTTTGTAATACAGAGGTCCACATGATGGCCTTCATACCACCGAGTACGGTGTAAATACCGGTAATAATGACCAGACCCAGCGCCGATATCCAGAAAAAGTCGATACCCCAGATACTATCGATACCAAGGATAGTTTTAAATGCAATACCGCCGGCATAAACCGTTACAGCCACCTTGGTTAACACGTAACTGACCAGTGAGATTACCGACAGGAAGGTTCGTGAAGCCGAGTTGTAGCGGCGTTCTAAGAACTCCGGCATGGTATAAACTTTACTGCTCCAGTAGAAGGGCACAAAAACCCAACCAAGCAGCAGGATGATCCACGACTGCAACTCCCAGTGAGCAAGCGCCATGCCCGACTGAGCGCCGGAACCAGACAGTCCCACCAAATGCTCAGAGCCGATATTGGAGGCAAAAATTGAGGCACCTATCACCAGCCAGCTGGCGTTACGACCGGCAAGGAAATAATCTGCCGTATCTTCCTCTTTTTGCCGCATGGACATCCCGACCACGCCAAGTAACAAAATAAAAAAACCAGCCAGAACCAGCCAGTCGAGTGTACTTAATTCAACCATGTAATAACCCTGATACCATGATGTCAGCTCAAAATAATTAAAAAATATTATATTACAATATAGGTAATGAAAAGCTTTTTGTTAAAACAGCGTTAAATTACGTAATGGCGTTAAAAGATTGTTTTTAGCGCTGGATCAATTTTAAACGCTTGCACGGGAGGGGATTACGACTCTATGATGAGAACAACTATATTAACAATAAAGCCAACAGGTACCACCGATAAGTATGATATTATCAGTGGTTATGGCCGTAAGCAGAAAGATTATAATCCATGGCGCGAATTGAGAATTTAAACCTGTCGCAGCGCGTTACCAATGAATTGGGTAAAGCGATTATCGCAGGAGTCTATGGCGAAGGTTCCGGCCTTCCAACTGAAGCTCAGCTTTGTACCGAGTATGGCATCAGTCGTACTGCAGTGCGCGAAGCCGTAAAAATGCTGGCAGCTAAGGGGTTAATATCCTCCCGGCCACGTCAGGGTATTCGGGTTGAGCCACCGGAAAACTGGAATTTATACGATACCAGTGTGTTGGGGTGGATGTTTGAGAGCAGCCCGTCTTTACTGGTATTAAAAGAGTTTTTGCAAATGCGTCTGGCCATCGAGCCACAGGCGGCAGCATTGGCAGCCAAACATGGCTCACCGGAAGCTATCGCGCAAATTGAGGTGGCTTTAAATGCCATGGATAACGCTGCACAAACCGACGGTTCTATCCATCAGCCCGATGTAGAGTTCCATACGGCCATTTTACTTGCCAGTGGCAATCGCTTTTTCTACCAGCTACGGGATTTCATCAGCACCGCTTTAAATGTAAGCTTTCAGTATACGACTAATGCCAAGGACAGCCTGCAGACCATTGCCGACGAACATCGCAAGATTTATCAGGCGATCAAAAACGGTGAAGCAGAGCGAGCCAAAAACATGATGGCGTATCTGATAGATGAGGCAATGGCTTATATTGAGCTCAAGATTGCTGAATCAGAACTGTCAGCGTAACAAATATTTATTTTATAACGAAAGTTGGTGTGTACTGAGCCATCATCAATGGTGATTTTTTTGGGTATCCGGAATTTCTGGTTGATAAAATGCCAAAGATGTAAAGAAGAAAATCTTTCTCAGCGGATTATCTGATTGATCCTCTTCAGCCTACTCTACTGCCAATTTTCTGTTTCCACCTTCG
>Ga0213830_1000180_pt1 | contig 86363 bp, 88 predicted proteins | sample SWATP11_FD_161661 | JGI IMG/M metagenome (GOLD analysis project Ga0213830, IMG submission 161661) | Coastal seawater microbial communities from Marineland, Florida, United States - SWA TP1 #1 | ecosystem: Environmental > Aquatic > Marine > Coastal | place: USA: Florida | collected 2016-08-06 | reverse complement strand
AGGAGAATCAATGAGAAAACTGGCGCAATCCGGACAGATAGGATAAAAATAGGGTTAGAGAAAAGCGAGGAAAACAGGCGTCCGGATTAAACCGGTGCCGGTGTCCGGATTAGCCGGAATATGCATCCTCGGTAAGCGGGCACTGCTCTTTGATTTTGTTTCGCTTACTTACTGCTTCGTATTCCAAAAATAGGGTGGTGCTAATCAGCGGTTTTAGCTGACCTAACAAGCAGCGCCGTATCACTTCTCGTGCTGGGCCTGTTTTGCCAATCAGGGAGCTAATAAGTACACTGGTGTCAATAACTACTTTATCCATAGATTTCATGCTGGCGTATATGCTGTCACTTTTCAATTTGACAGTGGCAGCTAACAATCAATTGTTTGTGCCGCCAAATTAGGGCGTTAGGCGTCAAGTTGCACCGCGTTGCGCAATACGCTACGTTTCTTCTATGATTAGGTCATTTAAACATAAGGGCCGGAAGCTGTTTTTCGAAAAAAGGGCAAACTTCAGGCATACAGCCTAAGCACGCGAAAAAACTTCGCATGCAGTTAGCTGCTATCCATACTGCACAAGATATCGATGCCATTAATTTGCCCGGCTTCTCTCTCCACCAACTCAAAGGAGAAAGGTCTAATATTTGGTCGATATCAGTCAACGGCAATTGGAGAGTAACTTTCGAGTTCACGGATGGTAATGCTTACATCTTAAATTACGAGGATTATCACTAATGAATATGCATAACCCACCACATCCTGGTGAATTTATTGAATCTATTTACATGGAGCCATACGGCATCAGTTGCAGGACACTTTCTACCCATCTTGGTGTTGCGGCTTCAACACTAAATCGTGTCGTTAAGGGAAAAAGTGCAGTATCACCAGAAATGGCATTAAGGCTATCAAAGGTATTAGGTCGCAGCCCTGAAAGTTGGCTTAGTATGCAAGACAATTACGAGCTTTGGCAGGCAAAGCAGAACATCAATTTGGATAACGTGCAGCCAATAGATCTGCATGCCGCCTAACGAACAAATGTTGGGGACACAAACACGCAGGCACTCGTTGCTTCGCTCTGCATTGTGGTTTGCGTATTTGTGCCCAAAAGTGGGGGTATGTACCTCGGAGAATATAATGATTGAAGAAGTTTCAGAAACAAATTTGGAAGAATTGCTGCCATTGATTAGAGCATATCAAGAGTTCTACAACGTCAGTGAAATATCGGACAAGAAAAATCATGAGTTCTTCTCTCAGTTCGGCCCCCACGCTGGAGCAGGTTGCCAATTTCTGTACCGAATAGACGGTGAAGCGACTGCTTTTGCAACTGTCTATTTTTCATTTGCTTCCACAATTACCTCTAAAGTTGGCGTTCTTAACGACCTTTATACTGCCCCCTCGTATCGCGGAAAAGGTATCGGGCGAAAATTAATCGAACACTGCAAAGACTTTGCAATTCAAAAAGGTGCATCTCGTCTACAGTGGACAACGGCGTTAGACAATACTCAAGCGCAAAAGCTTTATGATTCAATGGAAACAAAAAAATCAACCTGGCACTTTTACGCTTATGGCACTTAACAACTGAATAAGCACTCGTTTCGATCGCGGGGCACAAATACATACAATCTCTGTGGCTCAACTCGGAATTTTGCTTATGTATAACGGCACCTGGTGAGGGCAATTGTTAATGGAGGATTGATATGAACGTCAATTTATCTGATATCGAATGGGCAGTAGAATTCGCATCTATGGGATATGGCGATCATGAGGCATATCTGGATACGGAAACTGGCGCTATCTACTACGTGGGTGATGCTGTTGAGGAGCCCGTGCCTGACGATTTGTTTGAACACAGTAAGTACCTGGTGCTTCCTGGTAAGCGTGATTTACGTCTGGGTAAAAGATTAGCGATAAACTTTGTGGCTGAAACATTGCCGGAGCAACTTGATACCGTATATGAAATTTTCAGTCGTAAGGGGGCATACGCAAGGTTTAAGGCGTTATTACAGTCATTCGACAAACTGGATTCATGGTATGCCTACGAGGAACAATCTCTCAATAAAGCAATAAAAGACTGGTGTGACATCAACAATGTGAAATATAACAGCGACAATTCATAAACGCTTATGTGAATTGAGTGCTATTAGTTCAGGTGATTACCGGTTTATCCTTGATGACAAAAGTCAACTAAAGGTAACCGCTTTGCCATTATCATTTATGGCCGTTATGATAACGTGGTTGACCAAAGAGATTTAGCATAATGAAAGGGAAGTGCTTAGTCATCGTTTTTCTATTGTTTGGCTGGCAGTATGCAGCGCTTGCATCCGCAACAACCACGCAGCCATCCTTATCTGAACTGGAACAAACCGTTAACCGGCTCTATTCTAAAGTACGAAGCCTGGAAAGGGCTCAGGCGAGCACCGATACCGAGGTTTCAAAACTTCAGGAAGCGATAAAAAGCAATGGTCTGGCAGTGGTATTATTTGCGTTTTTTTGTGCCTGGTGGGCCAAAACAACCGGGCGTAGTGTGCCAGGCTGGTTCTTATTAGGGCTTATTTTCCATGTATTAACGGCAATTGCCTTGTTACTTAAAACCGAACGCAACGAATAACCACCCGGAGATGAACCATCAACCGGCAGGTAGGTTAAAAATATAACCTACATAGCTGTGTTTTCGTCGGTGTAACTGACTAAAAGGATTTATATATGATGCGACACTTACTGGTAATTATTCCTGTCATCATGGGGTGTAGGAACTCTCATTTAGCGAGTCGACGGGCATGGGGTGGCTCCTCATAGGTATTGGCTTATTCTTTTTGCTGGCCCAGTTCACAGGCCTGTTTACAAAAGCTCAGGCGGGTAACACCAGCTTCGACTGGTTTAGCAGTTTCGTCTTTTGGTTTTTCGCGATGATGGCTTTTAAAGAATATTCTATTGGCTATCAACAACACGATTTATTGCGTGGTATCGGGTTCACGTTGTTTGGTTTAAGCACTGTGGATACAGTAGTGGCAAGAGTACTTGCAAAAGCAGACTCAAGCTCACTTCAGGAAAGGAAGAGAGTCATTAGCACCAGGTTGCAAACCGCAGCGAGATTTACCGGGCTGGGCTTTTGTGAAGCGTCTATAATTGTTGCCTTAAGCTGATGTTGGGAAAAAGTACAAATACCGGGAGAAGTTATATGACTGAGCAGCATAGAGCCAGGATCACCAAATCTGAGGACCATCCTGACCTCATTAAAATGCAAACTGAGTTTGCTTTAATTGAGTCAATGCTGCGTTCCAAAACGCTGAGTGCCATGGTGCTGGTGGGCGTCGTGTTTTTTGCGGCCTTCGGCTATTTTCTTTACCGCATAGCTGGCGTATAGGCTCTTCTTCGTGGGGGTCACTGTTGTTATCAATGTTGATAACAACATAAGCGCAATGCTATCGTTAGTTATGTGAAAGGCTTCACAAGTAGTAGCTAAATTTATAAGGATATGTATGAAAACTCTCGCACCTTTATTACTCTCTCTTCTCTTGCTGGGATGTTCATCCACCTCGGATATGTACCTGAGTCAAACGCCGGTAGAGGTGACTGACGAAAATATCAGTGATTATTGGGTGCAAACGAATGAAAGGTTCAGGTTTAATTTACCAATCCAACGTGCCATAGGTAAAAACGAAGATGGTTACGTAAAGTTGCGGTTTTTGATTGACTCAAATGGCAATACCTTTAACCCGGAAGTCGTTGAATCTACGCCAGCAGGTATGTGGGATTACGCTGGGGTTAAAGCACTGTCAAAACAACACTTTGTGCCTGCTGAGTCAAACCGCTCGAAGGTGCCGGTTTATTTAACGCAGACAATCTATTTTAAGGGATAAATAAGGCGGCGGGCCTCACGCCCGGGGCTGGAGATCAAATTCCAGAGCTACCATGCACTTTGAATCATTACATCAAACCCATGCAGAGGCGCTTTTACTCTTTGAAAAGCAAAACAGGGCGTTTTTTGAAAGGGTAATAACCGCCAGAGATGACGCGTTTTATTCGATGGATGGGGTTCGTCAGCATATTAACTTGTTGACAAGCGCAAATGATGCAGATGCTTACCTGCTAATTGATGGCTCGGAGATCATTGCCCGAGCAAACCTCAAACAGATTCAGGCTAATCACGATGCCGAGATTGGATATCGGGTAAGTCAGTCGGTAGCGGGTAAAGGGGTAGGTTCTCGTTGTGTTGATTTTGTTATCCGGCAGGCACGAAAGCGACAGCTTACGCAGCTTTATGCTTATGTTATGGCTAATAACCCGGCATCAGAAAAAGTTTTGGTAAACAATGGCTTTGAGATTACTTTATGCTTGCCTGACGAGTTTGTCCATCAAGGTCGTACGCTTAACGGCTTTAAGTATCAGCGCCAGTTAGCTTTGTAACCTGAGGAAATTACATGAATGTTGTGAAAGTCAGACAGCAGGCGTACCCGGCGTTAATTACATTATGGGAGGCTTCTGTGCGGGCTACTCATCATTTTTTACCCGAGCAGCATATTGCACAACTCAAACCGTTGATCCTTGAACACTACTTTGATGCTGTTGTGCTCGGTGCCATAAAACAAGGTAACGAGGTGGCTGGTTTTATTGGTGTGGCTGAAGGGAATATCGAAATGCTATTTGTTCACCCTGATTTTTTCGGCCAGGGAATAGGGCGTGCGTTAACCTTGTATGCCATACAACACCTTGGTGCCAGCAAAGTGGATGTAAATGAACAAAATCCGCAAGCCATTGGCTTTTACGAAAAGTTGGGGTTTAAGCGAACAGGTCGCTCGGCTTTGGATGGGCAGGGTAACCCGTTTCCGCTTATTCATATGGCTACTGAGGCAGCTCAATAGCTAAGCGTTTTAATCCCGGTTCGTGCATTCTGGAGCATTCCTATCATTTTGATTGATTACCAGATCAAATCGCCATTATTAATTTTGCCGTTGGGCTCAGGAAAATGCCGTGGTTGTCTCGATACACAATAAGCTCATAAATACCGCTGCCCGGGAAGTATTGAAACCTATAAAAATGGTGCGCAAAGGGCAGTCCAGGTTATGGCTGGATGATAATGGCTGGTGGGTGGCAATTGCAGAATTTCAGCCGTCGCAATGGTCTAAAGGTAGCTACCTGAATGTGGCTGTTAGCTGGCAGTGGTATCCCAGAGCGGATTATGCTTATGATCTGGCAAACCGGGAAAGTGCTTTTGTTGAGTTCGAGAATGAGGAGTCCTTTATGCTGCAGGCCAGATCCCTGGCGGAGCAGGCAAAGCAGCGGGTCCTTTACTATCGCGATGAACTCTCAAACCCGCAGCGGGCAAAGCAGTTTGTGTTAGCCAATACCGCAGGCGGTAGCCAGCACATCTGGGCAGGGCTGAATAAAGGCATGATTTGCCTGCATGCCCGGGATTTTGCCCTGGCTCGGCATTTTTTTGCTGAGGCGCTGGCCTGTAAAGATGACAGAGCCTGGGCAATTCAAGTCAAAACATTTATTCAGCAACTGATGAGTCTGACTCCGGCCGAACAATTGATGTTTGTGAAAAGGACAGTTGCTCAGTCAAGGCAGCTTAAAAAGCGGCCTGCTATAGAAATAGCATTTGGTGATGAGCCGAAGTAGAGGCAATAAATGATTAAGATTACGAGTCGATCAGGCCTGATCATACTATTTACTGTATTGTGTGGTGTGTCGGGGCATTTGAATGCCTGTTCGCTGGTGCCACTGCTGGAAGCCTTCGAAGCGAGCGATACCGAGGTTTCAGCCCCGGTAATGCCCGGTTTTAAGGTGGCCGGGATTGAGCGGGGCAGTGACGATGGTAATTTTGGCTCCTGTTCGGATTTTGGGTTTATCACCTTTAAACTATCGGGTAATTATCCGCCACAAGGGTATATTTTCGAGCGGGTGAAGGGAGAGTTTGAGGATAGACTGTTTGAGCCGGTAGCCGTAATACCGTCGAAGTTTGTAGATGATAACGCTTCATTTACCTTTGTGTGGCTGGATGGCAGTAGCAATGAGCAAGAGCCAATTACGTTCACGGTCAGTATTGTTGCGGTAAATGGGGCTGGCGAACGCAGTGAACCTCAGTACCTTGAGGTAAAGGATCCCGGTGTTGCCCCGTCATGGTGGAAGTTTTGGTAAATCGCCAGCGCTGATATATTCTTATGGGTAATGGATTCAGGTACAAAAAAGGAACTTTATGCGATTTAACATAGTGAAAACAGTGGCAGTACTGGCAACGCTGACTATGAGTGGCTGCGTGGTGCTGCCTGAAGATTCAGCTGATACGAGCCAGTGTTATCTCTCCAGTAACCAAAAATACCTCAAGGTGGTCGATTTAACCGATGGTGACACCAGTTTTTACGACTGGCAGGGAGAGATTATTGGTGTTATCACCATGCCCACCAGCGCGGTTATCTCGGCCAGCTATGTAGTAGTTAATAACGTGTTTAACTTCGGTGAAAAGCTGATTAAATGCAATGGTGACTCTGCAGAGGCAGGCACAAAAAATCAGCAAAATACCGAGCATTAGCGGCACAGGTTTGGGCTGTTTTCTGTCACAGCCTGGCGCATCAAGGAAGAAAGCACACATGGAGCATCGCGTATTAACCCGTTCAAAACATGGCCTGGTCTCGGGTACTCTGAGAGGAATGGCTAATTACTACCACTTAAACCTTAATGGCCTGCAACTGGTGTTTTTGATTGCGGCATTGTTTGGTTTTGGATTGGTTATTTATCTGGTGCTGTGGATGAGCATTCCTGCTTATTCCAAAAGGCAAACACTTTTGCAGGCAGCACAGGCCAGCTACCAGAAAGCAGTAGGCAGCTATTCACAGCATTGAACAGGTGATTAAGACTGGAGTGTATATATGGCGGTTTTGCTTTTTCTGTCGGCCGGGTTTGTCATTCTCATGTTGTCTCTTTTAGTTAAATTTACACGCGAAATGCGCGATCTGTTACGCGAATACAGACTTGAAATTAAAGAGCTTAATGCCAATGTTAAGAGTTTAAAGCGTAGACTTAATGAAATAACTACAACGCGGCCTGAAAGCGGTTGCAATGAATAAAGAGCAGATTATGAAAAGGATATATCGGTATTTACTGATTTTTGCATTACTGGTTGGTGCGCTCGCGGCGTATAGTTACGGAAATCAAACCGGTGTCTTTTTGTTTGTGCTGCTGGGGTTTGTACTGGAAGCCGGTTTTTGGTTTGGGTTATTTCCCATCAAAAGGCGAAACCAGCACTAATTGCCTGGCAAATGTAACCAAAAACACCTCGTGAAAGATTAGCCACTGTCATGCGCTTAATACAATGGATGTATGTCCTGGTGCTGTTGCTGCCAGCTATTATAAGGTTAGCGGAAAAACTGCTTAGCCATACCGGTGGGTTTGCCAGCCGTTACGGGCCGCTTATGGCAATAGGGCTGCTGGCAATCGGCTATATTGCGGCTGCTTGTCGCTTCCCGGTGGTAACTCGGGTTTTCTGGCGGTGGAGCTTTTGGCTGTTGAGTGGGTTGTTAAGTCTGGTTGGTGTGTATGGTTTTATACTGTTGGCTTTTGCGGGCAAGATTACAGGTGGCGCTGTTTTACTGGTAACACCGCTTATAGCGATACCTGCGCTTTCTTCGCTGTACCGTTACTCAAGTGCTTCAAGCTCCATCTGGAAAAATAAGCCATAAGCCATAAGCCATGAGGCAATTTAAAACCTCGAGCAACAAGGATTGTTGTTATGAAAAATACCGGTTACACCTATCAGGTAAAGCGTAGCAGAGGCAACTTTTGCCAGCTGGAAAATAAAGGGCTGGTGTCTTATATGGCATTTTTAAGTGAGCTGGAGGCCCATCTTTGGCCACCGGAAGCAAAAAATAACCAGGCCGGCAATGAGTATACTCTTGCCGTAAAACACCTGGGCACTCACGCTGAACTTTTTGTGTCTGTGGTGGGTAGCCGGGAGGATTTTGCCTATATGGTGGGCTTTAACAACGCGCCGATTACCTTAAAGCAACGAGCGCTAAACGCCTGCTCTCAGAGTCAGGGGCAGGTTTACCTTGCTGAACAGCAAAGTGAAGTACAACAGTTATTTTCGCTATTTTTCGATGCAGAGTGGTCGTTATTGGATGAAGCGCTGGATAAACTGACGGTGTTTCTTGAGCTTCAGGAAATGTGGGCCGAAGGTGCCCAGGATTAACCCATGAAGGACATGACATGAAATTATGGAATGATTTATCGCTTGTGCAAAAAGTGGTGGTTGGCGTTGCTATTTTGCTGGTGGCAATCGTGCTGCCGGAAATTGCTATTTTGATACAGTTTGGCGGGGTGGAAATTGCGTTTGGCTTGATTTTAGTGGGTTTAACGCCTGCAGTGAACGGACTCAAACTTCAGTACAAAAAAGCCAAACATACACTCTGGCTTGCAGCGCGCTCACTGCAGCAAAGTGCCTTTGCCAAACCGCCGGTTTTTGCAGTGCAGGCCACTTTTTGTGTTGCCGCCTTATGTTTTACCGGCTCGCTAATGTTCGCACTGAGCTTTTTTATGCCTGCCATGCTGTTTAACGGCGTGCTGGTGTAACCTGCCTTTTACATACAGTTGTAACCTGTATGGCATTAAGCGCAATCACAAGCGCTGTTGTTTACCAGGCAGGGAACTTAATGGCAAAAGGAAAGTCTGATTTTCGTGATCGTCATCGTAAAAAGGACTTTGCCCGTGTCACCGCTTATTTTTCTGCACACCCTTTGCGTTTCTTCTGTCAGAGCCATTAGCCCAGCGGCTGTTTTCCCCGCGCTGCTTCATTCTGCAGCCTACCGGACACAGCGTATTGGCTGAACTGCTCTTCCTTCATGAGACGCTGGGCGACACCACGCCGACGTTGTTGCTGGCGTTGTTTGTGGAACCACTTATGCAGTTTATCGGTGGTGTAGCTCTCATCGCGATAGCCATGTACCACTATCAACAAACCCGAAACCGCGGGGCTTTACTGATCGTAATTGCCTTGTTTAGCTCGGTTGTCAGCTCGTGGGCTATTGAGCTGGTGGCGGCTTTCATTGATGGCGCCGGCTACGAGCAGGTGGCTCTGTTATTGCAGGTAGTGGACGGTATTTTATTGGTCACCTTTATTGTGGGGTTCTACCTTATTTGTCGAAACCAGCGTGCATCTAAAGAATCTGTTAGCCACACCTCCCGCAAATCGTTCTGAGCTTATTTATGTCTGCTTACAATATCCTGATTGCAGCTCTTGCCTTAAATGATAGGCTGCCCGGACAGTAAATAACTAAAACGACAACGGTTACTTTTATGATTACACTGCGCGCCTTTGCGCCGGCAGATATTCCTGAACTGGTTAAGCTGCTCAACGATGAGGCTGTTACACGCTTTTTATCAACCAAAATTCCTCAGCCTTACACACAGGATGATGCAACCTGGTGGGTTGAGGAAGGCAGTTTGCTGGCGACGAACCGGGCCATTGAAGTCAACGGTAAGCTGGCGGGGTGTGTCGGGGTGAATCGTGGCGAATTTGAATATGCCCGCAGTGGTGAGCTGGGGTACTGGTTAGGAGCCGGGTTCTGGCAACGCGGCATAGCATCAGCGGCTGCCCGACAAATGATTGTGCAGGTGTTTGAAGATACCGATATTGAGCGTTTGTTTGCTACGGTGTTTTCGGGCAACCTGGCTTCCATGGCGTTGCTACGCAAACTGGGCTTTACTGAAGAGGCGGTATTACAACGCGCCATCTTTAAAAACGGACAGTTTTATAACAGTCATATTTTCAGTCTGCTTAAACAGGCTTAAACGAGCGCGTTTGGTTGGTTAATAACTGTACAGCATGGCCGTGATTGCTTACTCTTAAGGTTTGAGTAGATCAGGTGAACCACAGGAAGGTGTATGAAACAGTCTGAACTTAAACTGGTGCAATCGGAGTTAAAATCAAAAGGCTATTATAGCGGCGGGGTAGATGGCTTATCCGGGCCAAAGACTCGCGCTGCTGTACATCAGTTTCTTAGCGATAATACCGGGCAGCTAAGCGCAGAGCGCTGGACAGAGTGGAACAATGCACGCAAACGCGTGGCTGCTTTGCAGTTACTGGCACTGCAAAATCAACTAGATGTGGGGCCGGTAGATGGGTTGTACGGCCCGCAAACGGAATCGGCTGCTACGTTGCTGCAGCAGTTATTAAGCCAGGGCGCTATCGCCCGTCAATTCAGCGACATCACACCCGTGAGGCAAAACCCTCATCAGTTTCCACTGGAAAATGAGGCTGATCTGAACGCCTTTTTTGGCCAGCCCGGCAGCATTGAACTGGTGCGGATAGAATGCCCCTGGTTGTTAAGGCTCGACTGGGATCTCTCCAGCACCACCCGGGTGATTGCAATTAATAAGAAACTCAGTGACAGCCTTCAAAAAGTACTCCATGAGGTATACGAACATTACGGTGATGCCGGTATCCAGCAACACGGACTTAACCGGTATGGCGGCAGTTATAACCATCGTAAAAAGCGCGGCAGTGCTACCGCCTGGTCTACCCATGCCTGGGGGATAGCTATCGACTGGTTTCCCTCGCAGAATAAACTGAGCTGGCGCAGTGACCGAGCCAGTCTTGCCGATCCGGCACTGGATTTTTGGTGGCAAAGTTGGGAGCGTGAGGGGTGGTTAAGCCTGGGGCGCAGCGAAGACAGAGACTGGATGCACGTGCAGGCGGCCAAACGATAGCCGGCCTGTAGCGGTTTGGCTAAATTTTCCGGCGGATGAGTTGCTTATCAGTGCCGAAGACATGATTAACTACAACATAACGCTAATTCACACATAAGAACTTATGAACACATTACAACGGCAAGCGATTATAGACACCAGCTGGGACATACATAGTCAGGTTGAAAGGGCTTATCTTGAGCACCCGGCAGGGAAAGGGGATGAGGCCTGGCATGACAAGCAACGTTTACTGCTGGCCGATATGGCGCTACACCTGCTGCAAACGGCGGTAAAACCGGGCGATTTAGCGCTGGATAAACTGCAAAACAACCTGCATGCCATTTTAACCATCAGCGATCAGTTTTTACCGCAGGCGGGTTTAAAACAGGCAACCAACCACATTTACACCGGCAGTAGTCATGACTGAAGTAGAACTGGTTGCCGAACTCTTTCGGCAGATGGCATTCAGTGCGGCCATTCTGGGTGGCTTTGCCATGACCTTTTTAAGTGTTTTATTGTCCGCGTTTCCCAAAGAGCATCCGCTGGCGTTATGGTGCATTGGTGCCAAAGCACTGGCGGCAGTGTTACTGATAGTGGCTACACTCGGCGCTACGCTGGCGTTAATAAGCATTCAGCAAATGGGCTTATCGTTTAATTTTGCCAGCTGGCCGGCCCATGTGCTGCGTACTAAGCTGATCACGGAGGTGTCTTTTTTCAGTGGTGTGGTGGTGTTGCTGGGCGGGCTTGGATTAAGTGGGTTTGCACGCTGCCGGCGCACCGGGTTTATAACCCTGGCCGCGGCGTTGGTGGCAAGTGTATTGTTGGTGACCTTGTTTTTACCCACATTTTAACTCGGAGCCGTTGATGATAGAAAAAGCCATTGGTACGTGTGTCCTCTCTGCCGACCAGATAGACGAAGGAGTTAAATGCGTCGCTGCACAACTGAATGGCCAGTTTAAACGGGCGGTGGTTGTTGTAGTCGTTCCCGGCGGCATATTTTTCAGCGCCGATCTGCTGCGACAACTCAATTTTGACGTGGTTATGGAAACGATTTCCTGTCCGCACACTCCCGGAGAGCGACATAACCCCTCGCCAATTGTGTTTCACCCCAATGTGCCGCTTGCCGGCGAGGATATTATATTGGTGGATGATGCCATTGAATCCGGCGGTACCATGAAGCGCCTGGTAGCGCATCTCCGTTCTCACTATGCGGTAAATTCCATCAGTGTGGCAACATTGTTTGTAAAGCCTGGCCGGGTGGCTGTTGGCGCTCAGGAATATTATGGCATGGCTATGCAAAGTGACGAGCTGTTAGTGGGCTATGGTTTACCTTGGGCACACAAAAATCGCAACCTTCCCTATATCGCCAGGCTCAAAAATATATCAGAGTAAATTTGTAACGTATTGAAAAATAAGTACTGTCATAGTGGTGTCACCTGAGTGGCAGACTTTTGTCGTGGTAGTTAAATGAAGTATCAGTCAGTATTGAGTGCGGATTTTGCACTGATCAGGAGAAAAAGATGACATTCCACAAATGGCTTAAGTCGCGACCCCAACAGGAACGTACCGGCATAATCACCTTACTGGCTTTTTGCGCCATTGTTGTGCTAATTGCTTTAGGTCTTACGGTTTTCGATATTTTGCGTCAGGCGCTGTGAATTTAACCCGGTAACGGTAATTACTCGTTGCTCTGCGGGGCCGCTATCGCTATGGTAAAGCACAATTTTTTAACAATTGAGACGAAGTATGCAGAAATGGTGGAAGTTAGCGATAGTCGGTTTGATGTTGGTCTCACCCTGGTGTGCAGCAGCCGAAGACGATGAATATGAACCGGTTCGCCACATTGTTGTGTTTAAGTACAAAGGGGGCAGCACACCCGCCCAGATCCAGCAGGTAACGGATGCTTTCAGAGCGCTGAAAGATAAGATCCCCGGCATTCTCAATTTTGAGTACGGCATTAATAACAGCCCGGAAAACCTTGATCAGGGCTTTACGCACATTTACCAGATGACCTTTAAAAATGCCGAAGCGCGGGATAAATACTTACCGCACCCACAGCACAGCAAATTTGGTGAGCTACTCGGCGAGCTTGAGATCCTCGACGAGGTCTTTGTGGTGGATTACACCATTAAGCCTTGAGTAGGTGCGGACTAAGTTGATTGTAATACCCTGACTTCTTCACTAAAGTAAGATCATATAGCCTGCAGTTTTAGGGTCGTCAGGGTGATTAAAAAAGCGATATTTTGTGGTGCGTTATGGATAATGTGTTCTGCGCAGAGCACATTTGCAGCTTATTCCTCTATTGTTGAAGCAACCGGCGAAAGCTGCGAGGCCGAAGGGGGGGACGCTCAGCGCCTGCAACTGGCCCTTACCGATGCCCGGCGCAATGCCGCCGAAGCGGTGCAAACCTCGGTAGACAGCTACAGCAAGGTGAACAATTATGTGGTGGTAGAAGACCTGATTGAGTCTTATTCCAATGCCTCGGTAGAAACCCTAAATGTCTTGTCCAGGCGGCTGCAAGACGACTGTTTAACCGTCACTATTCGCGCCGAGGTCACGCCGCAGAAAAATATCGATCAGCAGTTTGTCAGTGAAGAACTGCTTGCCGACCCGACCATTCCTCTTACCGTAAAGTTATGGCTCAGCAAAGCGCAATATGCCTTAGGCGAGCAGGTGAGTGTCTACCTCAAAGCTAATAAGCCGTTTTTCGGGCGTCTGGTGTATACCATGAATGATGGCACCCAGGTACAGTTGCTGCCCAATCCCTTCCGCAGTGAGAACCATTTTCAGGGCCAGGTGCTGTATACCGTGCCCGACGCCAAAGACAGTTTTCTGCTGGAAGTCACGCCGCCTATTGGCGTAGAACAGCTTACTTTATATGCCAGTACTCATCCTTTAGGTGAATTACAAACCTCTTCAGTATCAGGAATGTACCTGATCAATAACTCGCAAACGTCATCTGATGTGCGCAATCGCACCCGGGGCATCAAAATAACAGCGGTTAATCCGCCAACGGCTAAAGCAGCAGCGCCACAAAGCCCGTCAGAAGTTGCTGAGTTTGCCGAAGTGTCTGCCGATGTGGTGATCACGCAGTAAGGAATTAGTTATGCGCTTAACAGGTTTAGTGATTATCGCCTTTCTTGGCTTGCAGGGCTGTGTGTCTAGCCCCACCCACATGAATAAGTTTTCAGAAGGCAACTATGCCGAAGTGGTCGCAGAGGTAACCGGCAGTCACCAGACACTCGAGGAAGTACCGTTGCATAAATTGTATTTGCTGTGCCCGGCTTATTACGAGATACGCGAATACGAAAAGTTTACCGAGTGCGCCGATTATGTGCTGGCCCACCCGGATCCGGGCACGGAGTTTTATCCCGGGCTGGATTTTACGTATGTGAATAAACTGGAATTTCAGGGCTATGTGAAGAGTTATCAGGCAAAAATGCTGCTGGAATTTACCCAGTACGAAGAAGCCTACGAACTGGCCGGGGAAGCCTATACTCTGTTAAAGGAAAACACCTCTACGGAAGTCAACGAAGGTCGCTTGCTTAGCTATCTGGTTGCCCCCCTTGAGGTGCAGGCACTATCACTGATCTACCGTAACAAAGGGGCTCAGGCACAGCCATATATCGAAGAATTAGGCGGGCTAAATTACTATTCACCGGGTCGTTCAAACTTTCTGCGTGTAAAACAAACCGCTCTGGGACGCATCTACTTTGCGCAACAAGACTATGCCAGCGCACTGGATATTCTCCGCCAGGACATTTCTGATCCGCTGGCTACGCTGATAACCCCGTTAATCCTGATGGTGGAGAATGTCAGTACCGACGCGGACGTACGCGAGGGCGCTTTGCGCACGCCAGAGCTTTATATGCTGAGCAAGTCGTATTTTGAAACCGGTGATATCAATAAAGCCCGACAGGGCTTTGATGCTTTACTAGCTAATCCGATCATTAACAGCCTCGGCGAGATCCACTGGGCCACACTAAAAGACCGGGCCATGATCAGCTGGCAACAGCAAGCGCCCGATGAGGCAATTGAAAGGCTCAGGCAAGCTGTAGAGATAATCGAAAGCCAGCGTTCTACCATTCGTTCAGAGGCATACAAAATTGGTTTCGTGGGCGACAAACAGGCGGTTTACGAGCTACTGGTGGAATATTTATTAGCACAACACCGCATCGCCGATGCCTTTGTCTATGCCGAGAAAGCCAAAGCCCGGGCGCTGGTGGACATGCTGGCGCAAAAGCAATCCTTTGCCGGGGATGGCGTTGCCCGGGCCGGGCTCGCTGAACTGACAGAGCTGGAAGCGCAAATGCAGCGCACAACAGTTTCGGCAATTAAAAACTCAGCGCGCACCCGGGGCCTGATCCTTCGCCAGCGTGAAGCACTTGAAGCGCAGGCACCGGAAGTGGCCTCTCTGGTCAGTGTGGGAAATGTGGATACCCGATCCATACAACAGCAACTGGCCGAAGATGAACAATTAATTGAGTTTTTTGGTAACAATGAGGCGCTTTACGCTTTTATCGTCGACCGGGAGCAGATAACGGTAAAACACCTGAACGGTAGGGGGCTGGCAGAGAAGATTAGCCAGTTCAGACAGGATATCATGCAAACTGGCAGTAACGCCTGGCGCCAGTCGTCAAAGGCGGTGTTTGAGACGCTGATTGAACCGCTGCAAAGCAGCCTGACGGCTGATAAACTGGTGATTGTCCCCCATGGTCCCTTGCATTATTTACCCTTCGCCGCGTTGTTCGATGGGGCCGATTTTATGCTGGAGCAATACAGTTTGCGGGTGTTGCCCTCAGCCAGCGTGATGGCTTATTTAAAAACGCCTCAGCGCTCGGGGCAGACCACCATGCTGGCCCTGGGTAATCCGGCTCTTGGCGATCCGGCACTGGATTTACCTGGCGCGCAAAACGAGGTAAGGGCGCTAAGTGAGGTGGTAGCGGACTCGGTGGTGGCGGTGCGCGAGCAGGCAACCGAGAGTCTGTTTAAAAGCTATGCCTCCCGGGTGCCGGTGTTACATATTGCCTCCCATGGCGAGTTTAATCCTGAGGAGCCATTGTCTTCACGGTTGCTGCTGGTGGGCGATGAAACTAACGACGGCTCGCTGACGGTAGGCGAGCTTTATGATTTAGAGCTTAATAGTGAACTGGTCACCCTAAGCGCGTGTCAGACCGGTTTGGGTGATGTGCAGTCCGGTGACGACGTGATTGGCTTAACCCGGGGCTTTTTATTTGCCGGAGCGGCCAACATTGTGGCCAGTTTATGGATGGTAGATGACGAGGCAACGGCACGTCTGATGGTGAATCTCTATCACAACCTGCAAAGCCAGGATAAACAGCAGTCGTTGCGAAATGCTCAACTGAGTGTAAAAAATAATTATCAGGCGCACCCATACTACTGGGCGGCGTTTCAGCTTACCGGTTCTGGCCGCTAACTCTGGCGGCCGGGCTGTTAGTGCAGGTGAGTTAAGCCATAGGTCACTAGCCCAAACACTACGACTCCTATAAACACCGGCTTGCCGAGTGTGCGGCTGTGATACCAGCTGAACAGCGTGATGGCGCAACCACCTAGCGTGGCGATAACGCCCACCCAATCCTGTCGAACCGGCACCAGCGAAACGCCAAACATGGCGGCAATCATTAGCGGCCCCAGCAGTCCCAGCCAGGTTGGCAGGGTATTGGCTGTGTCATTTTGCCGGCGGGCCAGGTGTCTGCGGGTCCACACCAGCGGCAGGGCCCGAATTAGAAATGTGCCGGCAGCGCAAAGTAATATCACCAGCCATCGATTAGTGTCCATGCTCAGCTCCGGTTTTTTGGTTAAGTGCCATTAGAACATAATAAGCCAGCGCGCCGGCGGCGGCTGCCACCGGGATGGCGGCATTGCTAAATTGCAGCACGGCCAGCATTAAAGCGGTGCCAATGGTGAGCCCCAGCACAATAAACCACAGGGGGGAAGTAAAGCGCGGTGCAATGAGCACCAGAAAGAGCGCTGGCAGGGCAAAGGGCATTACCTCGCCAAGCAGTGGCCATTGTTGCGTCAGACTGGCACCAGCTACCGCGCCTAGTGTGGTGCCCAGCACCCAGCTTACCCAGGCCAGCAGGGCCGCGCCGCTATACCAGCCCTGACGAGTTGCCATGGGTAGCTGGGGTAAACGATTATGAGCCAGGGCAAACACCTGATCGGTGAGCCCATGCATCAACGCTATCCAGCGTCGCCCGGGCGGTACCAGCGGGGTTAAATTAGGGGCATACACCACGTGACGGGCATTAATGAGTAGCGTCATTACCACTACCAGCCACGTTGATGCGCCACTGGCAAGCATCGCGACCATCAGAAACTGCGAGGCCCCGGCGTAGATTAGCGCCGAAATCGCAGTGGCTTCCCATACGCTGAAATTAGCCTGCGTGGCAATGAGACCAAAAGAGATTGCCACCGGAATATAACCTCCCAGTAATGGCATGGCATCGCGCATGCCTTGTAACCAGGGCGACAGTGAAGAATCATTGGTGGTGGGATTATTCATGATGTGTGGCCTGATGATAAATGATAGTAATTAAAAATGTGGCGCCATGCTCACCGGTGGCGTACAGATGGGCTTGATCGGCAACAAAGGTAAAGCTTTCCCCGGCACTTAGTTGCTTCAGGTTGTCCGTGGTGCCCACTTCCAGTTTGCCGCTTATCAGCGTAACAGACTCTGTGGTGCCCGCGGTATGGGGCTCTGCATGACGCCTGGTATACGGTGCTACCGACATCCAGTAAGCATCTACCTTCGGGGTATCCTGCCCCTGATCAATCAGCCTGACTTCCATGCCGGTTTCACCGAAGCTACTGTTAACCGGTGCCACCAGTGCGCCAAAAGGCATGTTTAACTGCACTGCCAGTCGCCAGATAGTGTCGACGGTCGGGTTACCATTACCTTGCTCCAGCCGGGACAGGTTAGACTTGGCAATGCCAGCATCGGCAGCCAGTTGAGATAACGACAATCCCTGTTTAAGGCGGAGTTGCTGAAGATGCTGGCCGAGGGTAATCAGTGATGCTTTATCCATACTTTGCATTAGCAATAAAGTTGTTCTATATATCGAACGTTCTATATAAGGAACGCGTAATTGTCAAGCGATGACTGGCTCAATGTTTTGTTTTGCACGACAGGATGAAAGACTAAAGACTCGAATGAATCAACCAGGCCGGGCATTAAGGTTGCTATTCGTTGCGCTGCGTAGGATGATTGCCTGCATGCTAATTTATCTGTTATTTCACTTATGCTAAAAATTTGGGTTGATGCCGATGCCTGCCCGGTGGTTATTAAAGACATTATTTTTCGGGCAGCAAATCGCACCAAAACCGAAGTAACACTGATTGCTAATCAGTATATTCGCACGCCGCCATCAAAGTTTATCAACAGTATTCAGGTGCCAAAGGGCTTTGATGTGGCCGACAATGAAATTGTCCAGCGCTGCAACGCAAATGATCTGGTGATCACCAGTGATATTCCGCTGGCCGATGAAGTTATCGCCAAAGGCGCTCAGGCACTGAGCCCGCGAGGAGAACTGTTTACTCGTGAAAATATAAAGTCGCGGCTCAATATCCGCGACTTTATGGATACCCTGCGCAGCAGCGGTGTGCAAACCGGTGGGCCGCCGGCGCTGGGATCCAGTGAGAAGCAGGCTTTTGGCAATGAACTCGATAAGTGGCTGGTATTCAGGCAGCGCCAAAGCTAGCCAGTAACACCTAAAGGATCACCCGATACCCAAAGGACGGCCTAAACCCAAAGGATTTCCGATGCCAATGTCGGTTAAAAAATGGTTACGCCAGTATGCCGTTGCGTTGCCTGTGCTCACGGGTATTATTAGCCTGGGGATTTTTGCTATCACGCGGGCGTGGAATTTTCATCGTAACCAGTATTGCGCACTGTGTAATGATTTACCGGAACAGAAGAATGATAATCAACCCCGCTAAACTTTCTCTGGTAACGCCCGGCATGGCCTGGCAAGCCTCTTATCATCGTTATATAGACGAGTTGGGGGAGGAAGAGCGCTATCCCTTCCCAATGGATTTTGATCATCGTGATTTTGCCGCCATGTTACAAAAAATTGCTGATTTTGCCGCCGGTGTGAACCTGCCGGATGGCTTTGTAGCGAGCACCACGCTGTGGCTGGTTAGCGAGGATGAATTGCTGGCAGTGGCCAATATTCGTCATACCCTTAACGATAACTTGCGATATGCAGGGGGCCATATTGGCCTTGGTGTTCGCCCCTCAGCCCGCGGCCAGTCGCTGGGTAGTTATCTGTTACGACAATCTATCAACGTTGCCCGCCAGCAGGGAATTGGTGATGTGCATATTCATTGTTACAAAGATAACCTTGCCTCGAGAAGAATGATCGAACACTGCGGTGGCGTACTGGCAAGCGAAGTTGCGATGGATGATGACACCATGGTGTGGCGTTACGTGGTAGAGGAGTAAGCTATTAGCATAAAAAGGCCGCGATTAACGCGGCCAGGGGAGTAGGAATTTCGTTTAACCGGCGGGATTTGTATCGTCCGGGCGCTCTTTGCGATCGCCTCGTTCGCCTTTACGATGCCCCTTGCGGTGGTGTTTGTCGCCACCACGGTCTTTGCGGTGCTTCATCATAGCCTGCAGCATGGTGGTTTTCTGCTCTTCGGTAAACACTTCCCAAAACTCATCCCGCAGTGCCTGTTGACGCTCTTGTAAGCTTTTCAGCTGCGCCTGCTGTGCATCTGTAAGTTCCAGCTTTTCGGCCATTCTTTCCATCATCGGCGGCAGTAGCGGCATTTCGCGCTCTGCCGGCGACTGGTTGCTGTTAGCGGCGATTGCGATACCGCTGATGCCAGTGCCAACAATCATCGCGGCACAAGTAATAATGCTGAGTTTTTTTACTAATCGTTTCATCAGGTTCTCCTGGTTATTTGGCTTCCCCGTATGAGGACGGTTTTAATAGTAGCTATTTATAAGTCATCTAACGTTAAGATATGCAAAAGTGCTGTGAACATATGAAAAGTCAGGCATTATTAAATCCGGAATGAAGGTGTAAACAGATGACGATATTATTAATTGAAGATGATGCCGGCCTGGCAGAGTTACTGACAGAGTTTCTGGGTATGTCAGGTTATGAAGTCCTGCATTTTGCAGACGGCGAGTCGGGGCTTAATGCGGCTTTGCATTTCGACAATATTGAATTAATTTTGCTGGACGTCATGTTACCCAAATTAAATGGTCTGGATGTGCTGAAAATGCTGCGGCAGAACAGCGAAATTCCGGTGCTGATGTTAACTGCCCGCGGCGACGATCTGGATAAGGTACTTGGCCTTGAACTTGGCGCCGATGATTATCTTGCCAAGCCCTTTAATGATCGCGAGTTACTGGCCCGCATCAGGGCCATAATGCGGCGTACACAAGACCGTCGGCAAGCGGCCGATGCTAATGTATCCGGCGCCCGTCAGAAAAGTCTGCAGCTGGGAGATTTACAATTAGATTTGCAGCGCATGGAAGTGCACTGTAATGACCAGTTGCTGGAGCTTACCGGGAGTGAGTTTGCACTGCTTAAGCATCTCGTGAATACGCCGGGCGACCTGATCAGTAAAGATGACTTATCGGAGCAATGTCTGGGGCGCCGGTTACAGGCATTTGATCGCAGTATCGATACTCATATCAGTAATTTACGTAAAAAGCTCAGTGCCGCTGATTCTGCTTGTGAAATAAAAAGTCAGCGCGGCAGGGGGTATGGGATTTTCAGCGGATGATAAGCCCCATTCGTAGTTTTAATGTAAAAGTACTGGGTTGGTTTTGGCTGACTTTGCTGGTGTCTGTGCTGTCTATTGCTGTGCCGGCAATGCTTATCCATCAGTTTTCCGATGACAATCACTTGCATGGCAAAGACCGCGACTTAATCAATATCATGAGTCGGCGGATTGACGGGATTATTGCCGACAGTGACGGGGATTTTCGCCGACTCGGCCGCCTGATGGAGAAATCAGACCGACGCATGCCTTTCGAATGGTTTGTGATTGATAACGACCTAAATATCGTCATTAGCAGCGCACCCATTCGAAAATCGCTCAGGGAGCGTTTTGATAATCCACGTTTCTGGTACTTTCTGCAAAGTGAACATCTGCGCGATATTAACCTTGAGTGGACCCGGCTGTTAGGCCCCGGAGTGCTGCCATCACGGCCCGATTTAAAACTTATCCTGTGGCGCCCGGAACGCCCTCAACCAATGGAAATCTTCCGCGCTATGCCGTGGTGGAGCATTGTTGGCATTTTCTTAATCGTCACCAGTGTGATGAGCTATTTACTGGTACGCTCAATAGCCCAGCCTCTCAACCGTCTTGGTTCTGCATTTAATGCGGTGGGGGGAGGCCAGCTTTCACATAAAGTCGAGGTGGATAATCCGGCGAGCGAGGATAAACGCTTTGCGTCCAATGCGCAATTTGCGCGTTTGTTTGAGCAGTTTAATGACATGACAGCGCGAATTGCCGCCCTGATCCAGAATCAGAAACGCCAGAGTGCTGATATATCTCATGAACTGCGAACACCCCTAACCCGTTTACAAATGACCCTGGCGCTGGTTCGTAAGAAGTCGGATGACGCCGCTATTTTACCGCTGTTGGAACGAGCCGAGCGGGAAAGCGAGCTGCTAAATTTACATATCCAGCGCCTCAGTGACCTCACCACCATGGAAGCCCATGCTATCCAGCAGGGACGCCAGTTACTGACCACAGAAGTATTACTCGATGACTTGTGTGAAGACGCCGCATTTGAAGCCAAGGGGATGAATATCGCCTGGCAACATGCATTATGCAGCGCCACCTTAAATATCTATGAGGAACCTTTTGTCACGGCTATCGAAAATGTGGTGCGCAATGCCTTTAAATATGCCAGTTCATCGGTATCGTTACGCTGTGAGTGCGATTCCCAGTGGTTCAAGGTGGTTATCTGCGACGACGGGCCCGGAGTGGCCCCCGAGGAGCTTGAGCGACTGACCAAAGCTTTTTATCGTACCGACAGTGCGCGCAATTCAGATACCGGCGGTTTAGGTTTAGGGCTTGCTATCACAGCCGAAGCCATGCGTCTTAACGAAGGTGAAATTAGCTTTGCTTTAGAGCCGGCTGGTGGTTTATGTGTAACGCTTAAGTTTCGCGTTGCCGCTCAGGCAACACGAAACTAAACCTACTTGCCATCGATATAGAATTTATCGTGGAAGGTGTATGCGAGTCCCGGAAAATAAATAATCAAAATGGTCATGGTCATGCCATTTAACATACCTTCCGGAAACAGCAGTAACGGAATAAGGATAAGATAGGTGTCTTTCACCGTAGACCAGCTGTAAACCCCGTCTAATACATAGTAGCCGCTCATCAGGGCAATTTTGAGTGCAATGGCCAGCGCGCCGGGAATAAAAGCGCACAGAAATACGTAAATAAACAGGTTTCTGGGGAGTTTATGAAAAGCCAGCATAAACAACATGTAGCTGAAGGCAACCGGGGCAGCAATACCTAACATGCCATTTATCCCAAACATCGCCCAGCTTTCTTTGCCAATCGCTGTTGCACCGAGCAGGGCAATAGTAGCAGCTATCATGGCATATCGGAAACCAAGAATAAGCGCGAGTGCTACCAACCACATAAAATGCACGCTGGGGCTCGGGTCGCCGGGCACACTGGCGCGAAAGATCCATAAAAAGAACACCGCGGCTGCGCAGCCAAACAACATATGCTGCTTTTGTCTAGAGGCAACAAACTCGGGCCAGTGAATGTTGCGGACAATAAAGCCCAGCAACACCACAAATAAACACAGCCCGACCAGTTGTAATGTGGTCATGGTTTATCCTTTATAGGTAGCCCAGATGGGGGCGTGATCAGAAGGCTTTTCGATACCGCGAAGTTCGTAGTCAATACCGGTTTCCTGCAACGTATTATGCATACTCTGCGTGGCCAGGATCAGATCGATTCTCAGGCCCCGGTTATCGTTAAAGCCTTTGGAGCGGTAATCAAACCAGCTGAACTGATCGGTGCAGTCCGGGTGCTGACTGCGAAAACTATCGTACAGGCCCCAGTCGAGTAACGTGTTGAGCCATTCCCGTTCCTCTGGCAAAAAGCTGCACTTACCGGTACGTAACCAGCGTTTACGATTATCTTCGCCAATGCCAATATCACTGTCGGTGTGGGAAATATTCATATCGCCCATGATCACCAGGTTGTCTTCGGGGGTATGCTCAGACGTGACATAGTGCATCAGATCGGCATAAAATTTTTCTTTGGCCGGGAATTTGGTGTCGTGACTGCGGTTTTCACCCTGAGGAAAATAGCCGTTAAGCAGGGTAACCGGTTCGCCCTGGTCGTTTTCAACCGTGACCATGATCATGCGTCGCTGAGCATCTTCATCGTCGCTGGGAAAACCGTATTGCACCTTACTCGGCGTTTGCTTCGTCATAAACGCCACGCCATAATGACCTTTCTGGCCATGAAAATACACGTTGTAACCCAGTGCTTCTACATCGGCCACCGGGAACTGGGGATTATCGACTTTGATTTCCTGTAACCCCACCACATCCGGCTGATGTTTTTCGATAAGGGCGGTTAACTGATGAATGCGGGCACGGATGCCGTTAATATTAAAAGAGATGACTTTCATTGAATCCACGGGTAGATAAATCTTCGATGCCGGGCATAGTACCAGAAAGCCGGGCTGAGCTTAACCGCCGGTTACGCCCGGGCTTACAAATTGTCAGAAACAGGTATAATCGGCGAAAATAATTAACTGAGTCACATTATGACGGCACAAACAGAACAGGAAAGTCAGCTTCCGGCCCGCGAGCGGGGAGAGTTATTGGTTGAACGGGTACTGGAAACCCAAACGATCTGGGGGCTGATGGGCGCCGATGGCTGGGTAATGGTCGATAGTGATACCCAGACCTGTCTGCCGGTATGGCCCGATGAGGCCAGCGTAGCGTTCTGGCAGCGTAAGGATTTACCCGACAGTAAGCCTCAGCCTATTGCACTGGATGAATTTACCGGTACCTGGTTACCGGGCCTGAAAAAGAATCAGATTGGTCTGGTGTTATTTCCCACAGGTAATTTGCGCGAGGGCATTGTCACCTCGGCCGATGAATTACTGTTACAACTGACCGATGACGACGAATAGCTCTAAACTCGCGACGCAACTGGCACAGGCAAAGGGATGGGATAATCTGCTACGGCAACTGATGCTGGCTGGCAAGGCGCTTCATCCGCTGAGCGCCCAGGCACGCAATGAGCACAGCGAAGTGCAGGGGTGTCAGAGCCGGGTGTGGTTGCAACTCACTGTGGATAATAACCAGCAGGTAGCGATGCTGGCCTGGTCGGACAGTAAAATTATTCGTGGCGTTCTGGCGGTGATCCAGGAAAAAGTCAATGTGCTTTCGCCTGAACAAATTGCTGCCTTCGACTTTGATGACTGGTTTGCGTCGATTCAGCTCGAACGCTATCTGAGCCAGTCCCGCGCCAGTGGTATTGCCGAAGTGATCAGGCAGATACGGCACCAGGCTGCAGTTAATGACTGATCAGATTTGCTCTGCCTGGCCGGGCAGGGTTAAAAACGTTTCATCAATACATGCCATGGCAGGGCTGTCGATGTCGCAGCGAAAAGGCAACAAGGACGACATCAGACTGACCTGAGCCGGATTATCCTGATAACTGTGCCAGCAGGCGTGGGTATACAACATGCCCTGCCACAGGTAGGGCAAGTCTTTCGACTGGTTAAGAAACTGGCCAATGTGACTGACAAAGTCGTTACCGCTGTGCTGGGAGATACGTTTAAGTACCTTTACGCCTTCGTTTTCATCGTCGGGGACGCCCTGTTCGCGGCCCTGCGCCACAGTAGCTGTGGCCTGACCGAGCCCCTGACATAGCGCCAGCATATTTTGTGGTGCCAAACGCGACTGTGCGCTGACAGCATGGTTGAAAGTGAGCAAAAGCAAACTCACGCCAAGTGTAAGGTAATGCCTCATTCGACTGTCCTGTTGGTAACCTGTATCGATTTATACGTGGTTACCAGGAAAACTGATTAGCGGTTCTTCGCTTCTATCCACTGACTCATAAACTGTGAGGCACGCAGGCTGTGATGCCACATCAGGCTATGTAGAAATAAGCCCTGGCGAAATGCCGGTAAATCGTTACGCGCACCAGCAATTTTCTCAAATAAGGCAGCTTGCGCCTGGTGCTGGGCGTGCTGATAGGCAGCGGTGACGGTGTTAGCCTGTTGACTGGCCTGTTGCCACTTTGCCTCTTCGCAATAAAGGTCGCAGGCAGCATCGATAAACGCCGCTGGCGGAGTTAAGCTAACCACTTTACCGGGCCATTCCTTAGCACAGGCGATGCCCTCAGCACCAATTTCTGTGGTGACACTGGGCGTGGCGTATTGCATGGCCGTTAACAGTTTACCTTTGATCCCGGCGCCAAAGCGAAGTGGTGCCAGGCAAACCCGGGCGCTGGCCATTGCTTTGCCTATGTCGTCTACCCAACCCTTAACAATAAAACCTTGTTTTGCATTATGCAGCTGGGTGGCTTTTTTGGGCGGATAAGCCCCGTATATGTGCAGTTCAGCATCGGGTAACCGGGCTTTGATTGCCGGCCACAATTGTTTTAACTGTAAGACCGCATCCCAGTTTGGTGCGTGCCGAAAATTACCCACGGTAATAAAATGCTGGCGCACCGGGTAATCGGGCAGTTCAGGCGGAGAAGTCAGTGGTTGCTGAAGTGGAAATAACTGCAACTGTTTTTCCGGTACCTGATAATAATCGCTAAGCAGGCCGTATTCTGCCGATGAAATGATCAGGCTGATGTCACAGCGCAAAATGGCGGCGATTTCCCGCTGTGAAAAGGCATTATTTAACTCGGCGTCTTGAGCTGAACCGCCTTGCTTAACCGCTTCATGGCGGGCATGGCGTAAGCTGTGCAAATCTTCGGTATTGAGAATATGCAGGGCATCGGGACAATGCTTTTTTACCCGAGCTGAAAACTGCTCTTCGGTCATAAAGCGGTCGAAGATAACGATAGCTGGGTTTAACTGCGCAACGAATGTGTCGAAGGAGGCATCGTTCAGACTTATTGTGTGCAGCGCACTTTCGGCAAGCAGGTCGTTGTCCCTATGCAAACTTTCGGCCGCCGCACTGGCGAAATGGATGCTGTAGCCCCGGCTGGCAAACAGTTTAATCAACGCAGCCATATTCTGCCCGGCCGCGGAGGATTTTGACTCCGGCCACACAGCGCCAATTATCAACACTTTTTCTGTCATATCAGGCTCAACGCTAAAAACCGCAAATATACCATGGCTTGAGCTTTGCACACGAGTAAAGTCGGGTAACATAGACATATGTTTCGTAGCGCGAATAACGTATATGACGCAATATCAGCATGTCATTGTTGGCAGTGGCTTAATTGGCAGCTTTATTGGCGGTATTATTGGCCAGTCTGCCCGGGTGAGTTTCATTGGTCGTTCAATCTGGCTGGAAAGATTGATGGCGGGCATAACCCTGACCGACTATGCCGGGACTGAAGCAGAGCATAAAGCGGGCAAAGGAGAATGCCTGGAGGAGCTGCCGGCTAAAATTGAACGTAGCGTTATCTGGCTGACAGTTAAAAATACGGCATTAACAGAAATGCTGGCGCGGTTACAGCCGGTGGTCGCGCCGGATTGTGTTGTTGTGTGTTGTCAGAACGGACTTGGCGCAGCAGCGCTTGCCCACAAGTACTTACCGGGCATTCGCGTTTTACAGGGGATTGTTGGCTGCAACGTGGTGTGGGATGAATCGCTAAAGCGGCTGCAAAAAACCACGGAAGGGGAGTTTTTCCTGGAGCAGCCAGAGAGTCTGGCGCCTGAGTTAACGAAAGCGCTGAGCACGGTACAACATAAACTACTTACACTTTGCTGGCGCCAGGATATTGAAGCCGTTGCCTGGGCTAAGTTGCAGCTCAATCTGGCAAACAGTATCAATGCCATTGTTAATAAGCCGGTCAGGGCTATGCTGCTTGACAGAGGTTGCCGAGAGGTGATCGCGGCGCTGATGGATGAGCTGTTGGCGGTCACTGCCGCCCGAAATATCAGGCTCCCGAAGCTAACCAGGGTACCGGCTCGCTATTTACCGGCCGTGTTGCGTTTTCCTGACTGGCTGTTTAAGCGACTGGCCAATGCCATGCTGCACATAGAACCTAACGCGCGCTCTTCCATGTGGTGGGATTTGCAGGCCGGTCGCGTTACCGAAATTGACTATCTCAACGGCGCTGTGGCAGAGCAGGGCGCCTTAAGCGGAGTGTCCTGCCCAATAAATAAACGCGTGGCAGACCAGGTTAAATCCCTTCAGCGCTCTACGCTGGTCGCAGCGCGACGCCCTTTGGACGGGAATACTTTGAAATATCAGCTACACTTGGAATAATGGCGCCAAATTAGTGGCAGTGCCAGCAAAGATGCACTATATCAATAGTGTAGAGAATGGAAATTGTTGTGAAAAAGTATGTAAAAGGATTACTTTCGCAGCAGAGGCTTTAATATGAAAAATTTGTCTGAAATAGCTTCACAAGCTACCGAGATATTCGTGTTACCTGAAGCTGTGACCCGGCTGAAAGCTTGCATGGATGATAGTGCTGCCAGCATGGAAGATATTGGCGAAATTATCGCCTTCGACCCGGCGCTGACCGGCCAGTTACTAAAAGTGGCTAACAGTGCGTTGTATAAATTCCCCAACCGTATCGATACTATCACCAAGGCATTGCAGGTGATAGGTACCCGTGCCGCCTATGATTTAGCGTTAGCCTATGGTATTTCCCACGCGTTTCGTAATGTTGAGGCTAAAATTATCGACCTGGACCGGTTCTGGGAGCAGAGCGTTAGCTGCGGTTTGCTGGCTAAATACATTGCTGAACAAAAGAAACACAAAGAGTCAGAGCGGCTGTTTGTGTCTGGCTTGCTACATAACATTGGTGAGCTGGCGATGGTTTCTATGTATCCGAAGGAAGCACAGCGCTGCACCGCATTTAATGCCAGGGTGAAACCGGCGGAGTTACAACAGGCTATCTGTGGCTTCACCTATTCGGCGCTGTCGGCTGAAATTATAAAAAACTGGGGAATTCCCGAGACAATCAGCCATCCCTTGGAGCATATTCACAATACGGAGACACCGGCTACTGAGTTGGATGTGCAGATATTGCAGTTGTCCTACGTGCTGGCACTGGATAACGTTAACACCGATGTGTATCCAAGCTATAACAACCTGCTGCCCCATTTACATGAAACACTGGGACTGGCTCATGAAGATTTGGAAGACGCGCTGGACATCACAAACCTTCAATGTCTGAGTGTGATGAGCTTATTTAATCCCAGTGCCTTTATGCTGTACTGAAACACGCATTGTTATAGTAAGAGCTGGTATTCAATTAACTGCCACGCCTGAATGATTGCGCTTACATAAAATCGACCAATAATCCCGCTGTTGTATTTAAACCTGTTACACTGGCTCAGTGCTCAATTGTTAATCAAATGATTCGCTAATTGTCCTGTTTACTTTACTCCATAGCATGAAAAGCAAGGCGGCGAGTACGCTTGCCGCTTTAATAACCATGCTCTTATTTGTTTCAATCTCCAAAGGTTACTGTTTGTAATTAATGCAAATTAATGTAATTAAAGAAAAATTTATGTTTCGGGCTGAATCTGGGCTCAATGAGCAAGCTCTGCTGGTGGTACAAACTAAAAATCACAATCGTGATGCAATTTATAGTAAAAAAAATGTTAATTTGAATTTACTTCTCTAACTTAATGTAATAATCTCTGTAAGCGCTTACATATTTTTGTAATTGTGCATGTAAGCGCTTACACTTTTGCGGCGGATGAGAGCCGACAGGTGACGCAACATAAATTCCGTTTAATCCGGGGCTGAATAATGAAAAACACAACAATGCAACTATCTCGGTTGCTTGCTGCTATGACCGCGGCAACGCTGATGGGTTGTGGCGGCGAAAGCGCCAAAACAGAATCAGATTTTACCACCGTTGATCCGGCTCAGCCGGTATCCGACTGGCAATTAGTCTGGAGTGATGATTTTGATGGAAGCGCAATCGATAGCGCTAAATGGACACACGAAGTAAATTGCGCCGGCGGCGGTAACAATGAGCAACAGTGCTATACAGACGATCCGGCAAACTCTTATATCGCCGATGGTATGCTGCATATCGTTGCACTGCCTGCAGAGGAAGGGGCTGAAAAGCCTTATACGTCTGCCCGGTTAAACACCCGTTATAAAGCTGATTTTAAATACGGCCGTTTTGAAATGCGCGCCAAACTGCCTTCAGGGCAGGGCAGTTGGCCGGCATTCTGGATGCTGCCTACCGACTATGTGTATGGCGGTTGGCCGAAGTCCGGCGAAATCGACATTATGGAAGCGGTTAACCTGAAAGTGGCCGACGAAGAAGGGAATGTTGAGTCTAACATCCACGGTACCCTGCATTATGGTCGCGACTGGCCAAACAATGTGAACTCCGGTAAGGCTTATGAGTTCCCGGCAGACATGAATCCGGCTGATGATTTCCACACCTATGCTATTGAATGGCAGGAAGGGGAAATTCGCTGGTATGTGGATGGTTACCTTTATGCCACCCAGCGTAAATCCACAGTTCGCTATAACGCCAATGGTGAAGCCGTAGGCCTGAGTCACCGAGGCTGGTTTGCTGAGTATTACGATCAAATCACCGGTGAGTTAACCACTTTCTGGAATAACGCGCCATTCGATCAGGAATTCCACCTGTTACTGAACCTGGCGGTAGGCGGTGACTGGCCTGAAAACGTCAATAACATGGGTATCGACGCTGAAGCGTTTGCCAGTGGTCAGGAATACGTTATCGATTATGTGCATGTATATGAATGTGCTTCTGATCCGGACAGCGGTAAAGGCTGTGAAACCATCCGCCCGGGTTACGAAAGCCTGGAAGATGCGTTGGTTGAAGGTGAAGCACCTATCCCATCACCACCGTCAAGCGGGGTAGTGCAAAATTTAACTATCTTTAACGATGCAGCCAATCCTAACTGGCCTGCCTGGGACTGTTGTGGCGGTTCAACGCCAATGATCGTTGAAGACCCAGACATGGGCGCTGTGTATGAATTCATGGTAGGCGCATCGCCAACGGTTAACGGTTTTATCAGCCGTGATGAGTTTATTACCGACGAAAACGGTCAGGCGTCTCCTTTCGATGGCTCTGGCATGCTGGAAACCGGCGTGATCTCGTTTGATATGAAGATCGTTTCGGCGCCGTCCAGTCCGGACGCTGCCTGGTTATTTAAGGTGGAGAGCAACAATGCGTCGAGCTTTGCTGAACTGCCACTGGCTGACAACCGCGACGGTGTAACGCCAGTGGTTGGTGAATGGCAAACCTATGTGTTCCCATTACAGATGCTGGCCGATCTGGGGCTGGATGTTAGTGCGATCGACGTGCTGATGGTGTTCCCATCCTGGGGACTGGGTGAAGGTGCCGTTTACCAAATGGATAACGTTGAAATTACCGCGCCATCACCAGAAGTAGTGTTCTTTGCCGACGGTGAAAACCCGGATTGGGTAATGTGGGACTGCTGTGGCGGCTCTATGCCTACTGAAGAACTTGACGATGATGAACATGGTCTGGTTGCGCAGTTCTCTATTGGCGAAGCGCCAACGGTTATGGGCTTTATTACCCGCGGTGCCAATGGTGGTGGTGATACACCGTTTGATGCCAGTGCCATTTTAGAAACCGGTGTTCTGGAATTTGAAATGAAAGTGGTTGATGCGCCGTCAAGCCCGGATGCCACCTGGTTAATGAAACTGGAAGCCAATGAAGCCGCGAGCGCTGTGGAATTGCCACTGACCGACAGTCAGGAAGGTGTTGCCCCGGTGACCGGCGAATGGCAGACCTATACCTTTAAACTATCTGATTTATCAGCCGCTGGCCTGGATGTTAGCGCCATTGACGTGCTGATGATTTTCCCAGCCTGGGGAACCGGTAATGGTGCGGTGTACCGTGTGGATAATGCCCGCATCTACGACCCGTCTGCTGAGTCTGCCAACGGCATTAAACTGTTCGAAGATGTAGCCGCCGATGGCTGGTCTATCTGGGATTGCTGTGGTGGTTCTACACCAACCGTTGAGACAGACGAAGACGACAGCAAAGGGGCCGTAGCACAGTTCATCATTGGCTCGCAACCAACGGTAATGGGCTTTCTGGCCGATGACGGCGTGTCTTACGACGCTTCCGCTCTGCTGAGCACCGGTGTGGTTCGCTTTGACATGAAAGTGGTCTCTAACCCGTCTGATCCGGACTCAAGCTGGTTATTCAAAATTGAATCTACCGGTGCGGTAAGCGCTGTTGAACTGCCACTGACTGACAGCGTGGAAGGCGAAGCGCCAGTACTGGGTCAATGGCAAACCTACACCTTTACCTTGCAACAGTTATTCGATGCTGGCCTGGATATCAGTGACATTAATGTCCTGATGGTCTTCCCGGCCTGGGGAACGGGTGACGGCGCCGTCTACCGTATCGATAACGCAGAAATCGCTGCCGAGTAATGCAGCCGGTCGCAGGTGCCGCAGCCAACAGGCCGGTACCTGCACAAGGTAAAGAATAAAACGTGAGTATCGTACTATGAACTACACAACATTTAATAAAAATCGTCTGGCCATAGCCGTAGGGCTATTGCTGGGCACCGCAGGTCAGGCAGCCTTCGCGCAGGAAGCGAACGAGTCTGAACAGGATCCGTCGGTAGAAGTTATCGAAGTGCAGGGGATCCGTGGCAGTTTAATTCGTGCAATGGATATCAAGCGCAGCACCCCGGGTGTAATGGATGCGATTTCAGCGGAAGAAATGGGTAAATTCCCTGACTCTAACCTGGCTGAATCACTGCAACGTATTACGGGTGTATCGGTAAGCCGTGCCAATGGTGAGGGGAGTGAAATCACCGTGCGTGGTTTTGGCCCGGGCTTTAACCTTATTACCTTAAATGGTCGTCAGATGCCGGGTACGGGTTTTACCCGTTCTTACAGCCTGCAGCATCTCTCTTCTGAGGGCGTCAGTGCCCTTGAAGTGTACAAAACGGCTAAAGCCGAACTGCCAAGTGGTGGTTTGGGTGCCACGGTAAATATCGTTACCTCAAAGCCATTGCAGCAACCGGGACAGCGTTATTCTTTTATGGCCAAGGCACTGCATGATACGTCTGTAGTGGAAGGCGATGATGTAACGCCTGAAATCGCGGGTATTTACAGTAATACTTTCAACGATGACAAACTGGGATTTGCGGTAAGCTTCTCCCATTATCAGCGTGACTTCCAGCGTCAGCAGGCCAATATTCAGGGCTGGCAGGCGAATGTGGATTTGCCGGAATTTAACGAAGCAACCATGATTGACCCGCGCGCCGTGGATGATGAAGGCAACCGTATTGGTAATCACTTTTTCCCTAAAGATATGAACTACGGTATCGACAATGTGGAAAACGACCGGACCAATGCCCAGTTGACATTCCAGTATGCGCCTAACGACGATATTACCATGACACTCGACTATACCATGACTAATGCGATTGTGGGTCTGGAGAGTGTTGGCTGGGGGATCTGGAATGAATTTGGCGGTAACATTAACGGTTACGAGCTGGATGAAAACGGTACGGCAATTTATGCGGATATTGGTGGGAACGACGGCTCGTTTACTGCTTTTCGCGAAACCACCGAGGTGGATGCCCGTTCAATCGGTCTGAATATCGATTGGCAGGTGACTGACGATCTGAAATTCAATATTGATTATCACGATTCCAGCAATGAAATCGATAACGGTGCAGACGACGGCATGGGCAGCAATGGCCAGATCATTCTGGGTTCCGATAAACTCATTACCAAAATCTACGACTATCGTAACGGTGAAGTACCGTCTGCTTTTATCAGATGGCAAAACGGTACTAACGAGTTAATGCCAAGTGAAATCGACTCTAACTTCAGTCAGTTTATTCACTCGCCGGGTGAATCAAATGTAGAACAGCTGCAGTTTGACGGCGAGTGGTATAACTCTAAATTTGATATCCCCATGCCGGTGGTTAAATTTGGTTTTGCCCGCACCGAACAAACTATGTATGGCACCAATGCGTGGAGCGGTCTGCGTGGTGGTCCGGGCTTTAACCCGTCGTTCCCGGAGATCTTCCCGGACAGCATGTTTACCCGTCATGATACGGGGAGCTTCCTGGATGAGTTTGCCGGTGGTGGCGCTAATCTGATGCCTAACTATTACTACACCTACGACTTCGACGAAGCCGTAGCGCGTCAAATGGCCTACCTGACCGAAGACATTGTGGGCGCCGATGCTTATGTAGCTGATGCTTACTTCAATGGCATTACGGGTGAGAGCGAAGTAGAGGAAGTGACCAACAGTATTTATGTTCAGACCGAATGGGAATTTGAAATTGGTGATTATCCGGCGCAGTTAATTGCCGGTGCCCGCTACGAAGAAACAGATGTAACCAGTACCGTACGTCAGCGTGTTGAACAGCAGGTAAACTGGGTTGCAGCCTCTGAGTGGATCATGCAGTACGAAGAAGGCGGTACCGCCAACTACCTGACCCAGGAAGGCTCACACGACGTGTTCCTGCCGTCGATCGACTTCCGTCTGGACGTTACCGATGAGTTACAGGCACGGGTATCATGGGGTAAAACCATGTCACGTGCACCATTAGGCTTCTTAGCCGGTGGCCGTGCCCTGAGTGGTAGCCCTAAACCAGGTTCACGGACGGGCTCACAGGGTAACCCGAACCTGTTACCGTTTGAGTCGACTAACCTCGATTTAGCCCTTGAGTACTACTACGGTGAAGCAAGTTACGCGTCAATCGTATGGTTTAAGAAAGACGTTGATAACTTCATTCAGACCACGATTACCGAAACCACCATTGATGGCTTGTACGATATCTACAATGGTCCGCGCTATCAGCAGGCGATTGCTGATATTGAAGCCCGCGGTGAGCAGGCAACCAGCACCGCGATCTTCGATCAGATGCTGGCCAACGGTCATGGCAATGCCGATAATCAGATTGAGCCAAACAGCAATGATCCATTGATTGTGTGGAATGTCAGCCAGCCCAATAACACCGATGCAAAATCGGTTGATGGTGTGGAAGTAGCGCTGCAGCACATGATTGGTGAAACCGGTTTTGGTTTCAACGTGAATGCCACCTTTGTTAACGGTGATGTGGAGTTTGACGTAGACAGTCTTACTCAACAGGCGCCACTAACCGGTTTGGGCGACTCAGCTAACCTGCAGGCGTTTTATGAAAAAGACGGTCTGTCAGTAAAGGTAACTTACGCCTGGCGTGATGATTACCTGTTAGGCGTTGGTCAGGCTCAGGGCTCTGCTGATGCACCACCACAGTTCTTTAAAGACTATGGTCAGGTGGATATGAGTATTAACTACGATATTAATGAAAACCTCACGGTGTTCTTTGATGCGCTGAACCTTAACAACGAGACCGAACAGGGCTATGGTCGCTATGAAGAGCAGTTCCTGTTTGCCCGTCAGTATGGCACACGCTATGCGCTGGGTGTTCGTTACGGATTTAACTAATCAACCTCCCAACCAACCTGTGGAGAGTTAGTAATAGCTCTCCACTGATTAGGGGCTGTTGATCTTTGCTGTACACTTTTGCAGCAGTCTGTGTATCATTTAGACAAGGCGACTGTTTGCAGGTCTAGTGGGCTAAATCAAAAACAGTCAACACAGTATAAATGATACACAGGCGCTGCCCGAAGGGGTCGTCATGAAAGCATTTTACTCATTGTCACAGCCCTTTGACGTAGAACAACTATGCCTTCAGGACTGCTCCGCGATTAAAATGCTCTCATATAGACCAAAAATCGTACAGCAAAGATCAACAGCCCCTAGTTAAAGGTTATCGGGACAGTGGGTACTGAATCCGGCAATTTACCTTGCTAGCTTTATAATAACTATAAGTGCGTTAATAATTTACCCGGCCTGTGCCGGGTTCTTTTATGTCTGAATGGCGCTACAACTTAATCAAAGACAGCAATGGTCTGACGGCTGAGAGCGATTACCCGCTCTTTATCGTCCCAGATAGTCGCTTCGGTGTGAGCATAACCACCATTGGCGAGTTTGGTATCCACCTGATAACCAAACCAGGGATTTTCGTTACTTAGCGCAAACGGTTGCACCAGTTCAATATCCCAACTCACGGTGCTTACCGGTGCCGGTAGTTTGAGCTGTTGAATGATGGCTGGCGGCCAGGCATCAATCAGAGATATCAGGTGCGTGTAACTAAACTCACTGACGGCCTCTTTAAAGCGCATCCAGCCATGGTAATGACTGTGCTTACTCCAGCTGAACGGGATCTGGCCTTGCTCGATAGCCAGTTCGTAGTGCCGGAAGAAGCGGGGGGTCACCTTAGGGATTTGCGGAATAAACTTGGCTTTTTGCGGCAGTTTCATCGAATGGACGGGGAGTTTATCCACCTGTATTTTTGAGCTGCGTTCGACCCCGAAACAGGCCTGTACACAAACACAGACTTTACCATCCTGCTGCAGCCTGGCCAGGTATTGCGACATGTTGCGCCCCGAACGTAACTTCTCAACAATAAGCTCCAGTGGTTTATCGAAACTTACCGGTCCGACAAAGTTAGTGTGATAAGCGCGTAAGCTACGGTCCTTATCCACCACCTGTGCCAGAGCGTGGTGCAGGAAGCCAGCAGTGATACCACCAAATGCCGTGCGCCCCTGACCCCAAGTGTCGGGCAGGCCAGGGTGGGTCATCAGCCACTCATTATCGTTAATGGTAGTTACGTCGGAAGTCAGGGCTAATAGTTTGTCTATGTGCATACAGAGTTCAACATCAGATAAATAGGATGGTATTATCCCGGCTCGCTGGCCGCGTTTCGACTTATTCTTAATGATATTCCGCTATAAGTCTGCTTGTTAATGTATTTGTATCACAGGTGATGTGTGAACCCTAATTCTGTTACCCCCGCTGTAAAGCCTGATCGTTATCGGTATTACGTGTTGCTGATGCTCACGCTGGTATACGCGTTTAATTTTATCGACCGTCAGATCATTGGTATTTTATCACCGTTTATTAAGCAGGATTTAGGACTGGATGATGCCCAGCTAGGCTACCTCAAAGGGATTTATTTTGCGGTGTTGTATACCGTTATGGGTATTCCGGTGGCCTGGCTGGCAGACCGCTACAGCCGCGTTAATATCATTGCCGTATCGCTAACTTTATGGAGTGGTTTTACGGCACTGTCGGGTCTGGCGGGCAACTACCTGCAACTGGCCTTATACCGGATTGGTGTGGGGATTGGCGAAGCCGGCGGTACGCCACCTGCGCACAGTATGATTGCTGATCTCTTTGCCCCGAAAGAGCGGGCCACGGCCATGGCGCTTTATGCGCTTGGCATTCCCTTTGGCATTATGCTGGCGTATCTGGCCTCAGCTTATGTGCTCAGCGGAGGCCAGGCTAACTGGCGTTCGGTAATGATAGCAGTGGGGTTACCCGGCATTGTACTGGCTATTGTGCTTAAACTTACTGTAAAAGAGCCTGTGCGCCAGCAAACCGAACAAGAGCGGCAGCGACCCCTGCTCGATAGTCTTGTTGAGCTGCTTAAAACGCCGAGTTGGTGGGGTATGGTACTGGGCATTACGTTGTCGTCGTTTGCTAACTATGCCGTGATTGGCTGGCAGATGGATTACTTCGTCCGGCGTTTCAGCGAAGTGGACATTGTCTGGTTACTGGTAGTGTTTGGCGTTATCAACGGTACCTTGTACGCCATTGGCGTGTGGGCTGGTGGCGTTATTGCCGATAACTGGGGTCGTAGCAATCCTGGCGCTTATGCGCGCCTGCCAGCCCTGGCGCTATGCGTTGGTGTGCCGGCTTTTATGCTGGCTATTCACAGTGAAACACTGTGGGTGGCGATCGCTGGTTTTACCTTATTGCAGGTCACCAGCGGTACTTATTTCGGGCCGTGTTTCGCCATGGCACAAACGCTGTCGCCAGCTAATTGCCGGGCAATGTCTACCGCATTATTTTTCTTTGTTCTGAATCTGATTGCGCTGGGCGGTGGGCCAACGTTTGTCGGCGTGCTGAGCGAGCACTATACGGCGAGTTTAGGTGAACTTGAAGGGTTGGTAGCCGCGCTTGACTGGCTGGCTGTACCATTTTTGTTATCAATACTGGTGTTTGGCTGGACGTCGTTAAAGTTACCGCAGGACCTGGCTAAGCGCCAGGCCCTGAGGTAGTAGCATTAACCTAAGGCGGTACCGCCCACGGGTTGACCGAGCATTTCGCGGGTCACCAGCACGACACCTTTATCGGATACACGGAAACCGCGGCGACGGTCTTCTTCGTGGTCGTAACCTATAACGGTCCCCTCCGGGATCACGCAGCCACGATCGATGATCACCTTGCGCAATTTACAGTGACGCTTAATTTCCACGTCTGGCAGGATTACGGCTTCCTCAATCAGGCCATAAGAGTGGACCCGGACATTTGAAAAGCACAACGAGCGACGCAGGGTAGAACCAGATATAATGCAGCCACCTGAGACCACCGAGTTAATGGCTTCACCACGGCGGTCATGGTCTTCCCAGACAAATTTCGCTGGCGGTAATTGCTCCTGATAAGTCCAGATTGGCCATTTACGATCGTACAAATTAAGCGCTGGAACCGGCGCTACCATTTCCATATTGGCTTCCCAGAAAGAATCCAGCGTGCCCACATCACGCCAGTAAACATGTTCGTTTTCACTGCTTTGGAAAGGATAAGCAAATACGTCGTGGTCTTTGATAATGCTGGGTATAATGTCTTTACCGAAGTCGCGCTCAGAGCCTGAAGTTTCAGCATCGCGCGCCAGTTGCTCAAACAGAAACTCTGTATCAAAGACGTAGTTACCCATAGAAGCCAGACATAAATCCGGTTCGTTAGGCACCGGGTCCGGGTTAGCTGGCTTTTCGGTAAAACCTTTAATGCGATAGTCTTCATCGACCGACATGACACCAAATGCGCCGGCTGCTTCTTCCAGTGGCACCTTCATACAGCACACCGTCATTTTGGCACCGGTTTCGACATGGCGGGCCAGCAGGTTGGCGTAGTCCATACGATAAATATGATCGCCGGATAAAATCATCACGAATTTAGGCAATTCATCACGGATAATATCGATGTTCTGAAATACCGCATCGGCGGTGCCTTCGTACCAGTTTTCCGAAAAGCGCTGTGAGGCTGGCAGAATTTCCACCGACTCGCCCAGTTCCTTTTTAAAATGCCCCCAACCGCGCACCAGATGGCGGATAAGCGAGTGAGACTTATACTGGGTAACGACGCCTATTCTGCGAATACCCGAATTAATGCAATTAGACAACGGAAAGTCGATGATGCGGAATTTGCCACCAAAATAGAGTGCTGGTTTGGCTCGCCAGGTGGTCAGTTCGTGTAATCGAGACCCCCGGCCACCGGCGAGAATCAATGCATAAGTATCGCGGGTAAGATTACTGATATAACGAGGGCTCTTGTCGGACATTCTGTTTCTCCATCGACGCGCTGTGTGGTAACGGCTAATGCCGGCCGGTCTGAACGACCGTATCCAATTTTTTAAGGATAGGGTATTTGTAATTAAATTACATTATTTTTCACCATCTTACGCCTTGAATAATAAATGCTCAAGCGCTGCAGGTGTAAATAAATGTTAATTTAATAGTAGTAATAATGTTAATTAAAAATGGGAGCCTGTACAGAGAAACTCGCAGGCCGGAATTTTTACAGAAATGGCAGTTTAGGGCAGTTACAGCGCAAAGATGAATTTTAGTGTGTTCAGATTATACTTAAAAGAGCGCTGGAATGTGCCTGTGGGACATTGATAGTGCAAAGCGAGCAAGAGTACCGGGTGATTAACCGTAAAGCATTGTGCGCTGCAAAAGGAGTAATTTTATTGGTTTTACCCAGGCTTTAGCGACGAAAGCAGCTGGCCAGGTGCTCACTTTATGCATGATAAATCTTTATTTGATTTCGTTAATACAAAAAACACTGTGAAACTCTCATTTTGTTAAATTAATGTTATAATTGACCAGGGTGTTGTCAACGGGAGACGGTATGTGGGGCAGTAAATGGTTTATAAATCTGTTTATTGTGGCTTTTTTAGTCATTCTGACCGGGCTTTTCCTGCCAGATGAATTTCACATTGAGCAATCCATCGAAATAAATGCCCCCGCTGATAAAGTCTATGCTGCCATTGTAGATTTACGAAAGTGGGAGCAGTGGGGAACCTGGTTCCAGAAGGATAGCAATGCTGTTATTACCTACGACGGTCCGGATCGCGCCATCGGTATGCGATCCCGCTGGAGCAGCGAAATTATAGGCCGCGGCAGTATCGAAATTACCGCTTTGCAGTTTAACCGGCAACTGATTTACAGCGTGAACAATGAGACGCAGGGCATAAAGGCACATGGCGAAATGCGACTTAAACCCCAGGATAACAGCACGATGTTGATCTGGAGCAGTCGGGGTAATGTCGGAATCAATATAATTGACCGCTATAAGCTGCTGTTTTTTGATGACAAACTCGGCAAAGATATTCAGGTGGGCCTGGAAAACATCAAAACCCTGGTTGAGAATAGGATTGAATAGCTGCGTGCTGTTAGCCTTTAGTACTGTTGTGCCTGTTTGGGGGATCTCAAATCTGGCTTTCGGCGTATACTACAGCCAAATCAATTACTAAGGCGGTCGAAAGGGGGGCTTTCAGACCGGGGACTGCACTGTGAACTCTGCTAAACGTCGCTTAATTGCCAGTCTGGCCAGCACCAAACTGGCCGATCTGCTTATTTCAGCTAAAACCACTCTTCCGGCCCTGATGCTGGCCTTAGGGGCGCCTGCCTGGATGATTAGCTGGCTGGTGCCTATCCGAGAGTCGGGTGCTTTACTTCCCCAGGCTGCCATTGGTGTGGTGCTGCGCCACTATGCAGCGCGTCATCATGTCTGGCGCTTGGGCATGGTAGTGCAGTCGTTTTCCCTGCTAGCCATTATCCTTGGCGCTTCCTGGTACGACGGCATGACCGGGGGATGGTTTGTGCTTGGTGGCCTGTGTTTGCTGAGCTTAGGCCGTTCGGCTTGTTCGCTGACCATGAAAGATATTCAGGCAGACGTGGCCGAGCAAGGCGACAGGGGTAAATTGTTGGGGATTGCTTCTACTACCTCGGGCGTTTTAACGTTAATTATCGCAGTACCACTGGTGTATTTTGCTGACCAGTTGGGTGAAACCCTGATTTTCGGTTTGCTCATCGGCGCGGTGTCCGCCATGTTGCTCGGTCTGTTTATTTTATTACCGCTGAAAACCTGCGTTGAAGTGGACGAGAATAAAAACCGGGGCGGTCACAGCTGGTGGGATTTCGATGCCATAGTGTACAAGTTTATTGTGGTGCGGGGGCTATTTGTTCACAGCGCATTGGTGGCGCCATATTTTATGCTCGAAACTGAACAGGAAGCTGCCAGCCTGTTACCCTTTTACCTTGGTGCGCAGGCAGCAGCGACCATGCTTTCTTCGTTTGTCTGGGGCAGTGTGGCCGATTACAGCGCCAGGCTTACTCTGCAAATGGCTGGCGTGCTGGCGCTAATCGCTTGTGGTGGTTTATTATTTTTGCCTGGTCATTCGCTGTGGATTTCCGGCGGTTTGTTTTTTGTGCTGGCAGTTGCGCACACTGGTGTGCGCACAGGCCGTAAAACCTACAGTCTGGATGTTAAAGACGGTCAGCAACGCACTGAGCTGGTGGCCTTCAGTAATACAGCAATAGGGCTTATTTTACTGGGGTTTGGTGCATTGTATGCCGCACTCAAGGCGGCCTTTGATATCAATATAGTAGCCACTATGGCGGTTATGCTACTGGTGGGGATTGGACTGAGTTTTATTCTGCCGAAAGAAAAGCGGTGAGCGACCTGACCACATCGTCTGGCCGCCACAAGCCTTACTCACACTGTGAGGTTAAATCACGTTGTGGTGTTTGGCCAGCAACGCTCTCATTGTCCGTGACGCGGGCTCACGGTTGAGGTGGTCAAATATCAGGGTAGACGCGGCCACCAATGCGTTAATATCAACGCCGCAATCGATACCCATGCCATTTAGCATATACACCACATCTTCGGTGGCAACATTACCGCTGGCACCGGCAGCGTAAGGGCAGCCGCCCAAGCCGCCGGCGGCCGAATCAATCACACTGATCCCATGTTGTAAGGCAACCAGAATATTGGCCAGCGCCTGACCGTAGGTATCGTGAAAATGCACAGCCAGTTTCGCTGCGGGGAGGGTTTTTAATAAAGTACCCAGTAACCGCGCTGTCTGACCCGGTGTGCCGGTACCTATGGTGTCGCCCAGGGAGATTTCATAGCAGCCCTTGTCGAGCAATGTCTGGCTCACCGCCAGCACGGCATCCGGGCTAATAGCGCCCTCATAGGGGCAGCCCATCACACAGGACACATAGCCACGAACCCGCAGGTTATGCTGGCGGGCTAAATTGAAGACCGGTTCAAAACGTTCCAGACTTTGCGCAATCGAGCAGTTAATATTGCGCTGAGAAAAGCTCTCAGAGGCGGCGGCAAATACCGCGACCTCATCGACGCCGGCATCGATAGCCGCCAGCATGCCTTTTTCATTTGGCGTGAGCGCACTGAAGGTTGCGTCTGTGCGTTGCGGTAAGCCGTTAAATACTGCTGCGCTGTCGGCCATTTGTGGTACCCATTTGGGCGATACAAAACTACCGGCCTCTATGCGTTTGAGTCCGGCGCGCAACAACCCGTCTATAAACGCCAGCTTTACCGGCAGGTCGATGACCGAAGCTTCATTTTGTAAACCGTCACGGGCGCCTACTTCAACAATGCTGACCTGCTGCGGATAATTACTCATCAGCGACAAACTCCAGCAGGGCTGCGCCACCGTCAACCATATCGCCGGCCTGATAATAAAACTCAGCGACTTCACCGTCGGCCGGGGCTTTTACGTTATGCTCCATTTTCATCGCTTCCAGGATCAGCAGTGAGGTGCCTTTTGTTACTTTACTCCCAGGCTCTACCAAAAGCTTGACCACAGTACCATTCATGGGCGCAACGCATTCATTTTCGTGGCTATCTTCATGCTGGCCGAAATCCGGGCGTTGCAACGCAAAGGGCAGGGCATTGGCACCATCAAACAGCACCCAGCCGTCAGCACTGTCCGGGCAAACGGTAAAGCGGCGCTGATAATTATTGACGGTAAGGTTGAGAGTTTCATTCTGCCAATCGCCACTCACCTGCCAGTGGTTGTCCTCACAGGTTACGGTTAGCTGCTCTTGATCCGCGGTTACCGAAAGCAGATAGGCTTTGTCCTGACACTGCAGTGCCAGATAGTGCTGGCGCTGATGATTTAAGCGGAAACCTTTGAGCCCTTCATCACCCAGAGGCGCGCTATCAGACTGCATGGTCTGAAACAGGCAAAACGCCATAGCGGGCAGATAATCGGTATCAAACGCCCGGGGCGCCAGGGCCTCACTGTGCTCGGCGATGAAGTGCACCGTTAACCTGGCGGCGGCAAAATCAGCGTTTTCCAACACCCGGTGCACATAGGGTAAATTGGTGGTCACGCCGGTAACCCGGGTTTGTTCCAGGCAGTTGAGCATTTTTGCCAGTGCCTTTTCGCGGTTATCGCTATAGGTGATGAGCTTTGCCAGCATGGGATCGTAATGCACGCTAACCGTATCACCTTCGGTAAAGCCGGTATCGACCCGCACGCCGTCGCCCTCAGCCGGGAAACGTAAGCGTTTCAGTAAACCGGTGGATGGCAAAAATTCGTTATCCGGGTCTTCGGCGTACAGCCTTACCTCAAAGGCATGGCCATTGCAGCGTAATTGCTGTTGAGTTTTCGGCAATGGCTGACCGGCGGCCACCGCAAGTTGCCAGGCCACTAAATCCTCGCCGCTGACCATCTCCGTAACCGGATGTTCTACCTGCAGACGGGTATTCATTTCCATAAAGTAAAAATCATCGCCGTCGAGCAGAAACTCAACGGTGCCAGCACCCACATAGTTAATGGCTTTAGCTGCGGCGAGGGCACTTTCGCCCATTTGCCGACGCACGGTATCGCTAATGCCGGGGGCCGGTGCTTCCTCTATGATTTTCTGATGGCGGCGCTGTACTGAGCAATCGCGGTCGAACAGGTAGACACCATTACCGTGCTGATCGCAAAAGACCTGAATTTCCACGTGGCGGGGCTCGGTTAAAAACTTTTCGACCAGCATCAGATCGTCGTCAAAACTGGCTTTTGCCTCCCGTTTTGCACCGTCCAGTGCAGCCTGAAAATCAGCCTCGGTCATTACCTGACGCATCCCTTTGCCACCACCGCCAGCAGCGGCTTTAAGCATCACCGGAAAACCAATCCGACGGGCTTCGGCAAGTAGATATTCAGCACTTTGTTCGTCGCCATGATAGCCGGGCACCAGTGGTACTCCGGCGTCTTCCATTATTTGCTTGGCTCGGGATTTTGAACCCATGGCTTCAATGGCACCGGCTGGCGGGCCAATAAAAATAATCCCTTTCTGTTCACAGCGTTTGGCAAAGGTGGCATTTTCCGACAGAAAACCATAGCCCGGATGGATGGCATCCGCGCCGCACTGTTTGGCCGCTGCAATGATCTTATCCTGCACCAGATAGCTCTGACTGGCCGGGGCAGGGCCAATAGCAACGGCTTCATCGGCTTGTTTTACATGCATGGCATGCTGGTCAGCTTCTGAATACACGGCTACAGACCGGATATGTTGCTGACGTGCCGTAGCGATAATCCGACAGGCAATCTCGCCACGGTTGGCAATCAGTACTTTTTTAATGTTTTTGGTGACTGACATGATTTACTCCTTTGACCCTGCAGGTGACCAGTTAGGCGAACGTTTTTGCAAAAAGGCGTTAAGGCCTTCCTGACCTTGCTCCGACACGCGGATCCGAGCAATCCAGTCGCTGGTGAGCGCACGCATGGACTCATCAATAGGCTGGCCGGCCACGGTATTCACCAGTAATTTGGCCTGGCTGACAGCCTCGGGGCTGTTGTAGCGCAGGGTGTCGGTTAGTTGCTCGATGGTAGCATCGAGCTGGTCTTCACTGACCGCTTCGCTGATCAGGCCTAAACGACGGGCACGGCGGGCCGTAAACACTTCGGCGGTCATAAAGTAACGCTTAGCAATGCGCTTGCCCATGGCTTCGATAACGTACGGACTGATGGTGGCCGGAACCAGGCCGATTTTAGCTTCGCTTAGGCAAAACTTGCTGAGCTTGCAGGCAATGGCAATATCGCAACAGGCAATCAAGCCTACCGCACCGGCGTAGGCCGCACCCTGCACCCGCGCAATGGTCGGTTTGGGCAGGGTATACAGAGTATGTAACATGGTCGCAAGGTGCATGGCATCGGCGCGGTTTTGCGCTTCGGTATAGCCGGCCATTTTCTGCATCCAGTTTAAATCGGCACCGGCACTGAAGTTTTTACCGTGACTGGCCAGAACCACAACCTTCACGGCTGGATCGTTACCGGCGCGTTCAAAGCTGGCGGTTAACCCGGCAATCATGTCTTCATTAAAGGCATTGTGTTTATCGGCGCGGTTAAGCGTAATGCGTGCCACGCCTTGTTCGTTAACCTCATATAATACGTGTTCGGTCATCATCTCCCCCTACATTCTGAATACGCCAAACTGCGTATCCTCGATGGGCTTATTGAGACTGGCGCTTAGTGCTAAACCCAGTACCTTGCGGGTATCCACCGGATCGATTACGCCATCGTCCCACAAACGGGCAGAGGCATAATAAGGGTGGCCTTGCTGCTCGTAGCTGTCGACAACAGGTTGTTTGACCGCTTGCTCATCGGCTTCGGTCCAACTGGTCCCGGCACGTTCGGCCTGGTCTTTTTTGACCTGAGCCAGTACGCCTGCCGCCTGTTCGCCGCCCATTACGGAGATCCGCGCATTGGGCCACATAAACATAAACCGGGGATCGTAGGCGCGACCGCACATGCCGTAGTTACCAGCACCAAAACTACCGCCGATCAGTACGGTGAGTTTAGGCACATTGGCGCAGGCCACCGCAGTTACCATTTTGGCGCCGTGTTTGGCGATACCGGATGCTTCGTATTGTTTACCCACCATAAAGCCGGTAATGTTCTGCAGGAATATCAGTGGGATCTTGCGTTGGCTGCATAGCTCTACAAAGTGAGCGCCTTTTTGGGCTGACTCGCCAAACAGAATGCCGTTATTAGCCACAATACCCACGGGCATACCGTACAGATGCGCGAAGCCGCATACTAACGTGGTGCCATAACGGGCTTTAAATTCATCGAAGTCGGAATCATCGACAATCCGCGCAATCACTTCTCTGACATCAAAAGGCTGGCGCAGATCCTGCGGCACGATACCGTACAGCTCGGCAATGGGATAGCGCGGTGGTTTTACTGCCTGATTCGCCGTGGTTACCGGCTTCTGGCGATTTAACCTGGCCACTGCATTGCGGGCAATATCCAGTGCGTGCAGATCGTTATTGGCCAGGTGGTCGGCAACCCCGGATACCCGGGTATGCACATCGCCGCCGCCGAGTTCTTCTGCGCTGACTTCTTCGCCGGTTGCGGCTTTAACCAGTGGTGGGCCAGCCAGAAAGATAGTGCCTTGCTCCTTCACGATAATGCTTTCATCGGCCATGGCAGGTACATAAGCACCTCCAGCGGTACAGGAGCCCATGACAACCGCAATTTGCGGAATGTTCATTGACGACATCCGCGCCTGATTAAAGAAAATGCGGCCGAAGTGCTCGCGATCCGGAAACACCTCATCCTGACGGGGCAGATTCGCTCCGCCACTGTCGACCAGGTAAATGCAGGGCAGATGATTCTGCTCGGCAATGGCCTGCGCACGCAGATGTTTTTTTACTGTCAGGGGATAATAGCTGCCGCCTTTGACAGTGGCATCGTTGGCGACCACCATACATTCACTACCGTGAATAAGACCAATGCCGGCCACTACACCGGCACAAGGCACCTCTTCACCGTACACGTTATAGGCAGCCAGCTGACCGATTTCAAGAAACGGCGAATCGGCATCCAGCAGCGCGTCGATGCGCTCACGTGCCAGCAATTTACCCTTGGCTTTATGCCGGGCCACGTATTTTTCACCGCCAGCTTTTATAATGGTTGCGATGGTAGTTTGCAGATCATTCACCACTTTTTGCATGCCTTGCTGGTTTTGTTTGTAGGCATCGCTTTGTGGATTAACCTGACTGGTGAGTACAGGCATAGTGCCTCCTCTGTGTCCTGTCGTTAATAATGTTTGTTGCTTCAGGCTGACTCTTTAAACAGCTCCCGACCAATCAGCATGCGGCGTATTTCTGAGGTCCCCGCACCAATTTCATACAACTTGGCGTCGCGCAGCAGGCGGCCGGTAGGAAACTCATTGATATACCCATTACCGCCCAGTAACTGAATGGCATCGAGGGCCATTTTGGTCGCCAGTTCGGCCGAGTACAGAATTGCCCCGGCAGCATCTTTACGTGCTGTTTCGCCGCGATCACAGGCTTTGGCTACAGCGTACACATAGGCGCGCGCGGCGTTCATCTGGGTATACATATCGGCCACTTTGCCCTGCACCAGTTGAAACTCACCGATGGACTGGCCAAATTGCTTTCGGTCGTGAATATACGGCACTACCACATCCATACAGGCCTGCATAATGCCCAATGGGCCGCCGGATAACACCAGCCGCTCATAGTCGAGACCACTCATGAGTACGCGCACACCGCCGCCTTCTTCACCAAGGATATTCTCGGCCGGTACTTCGCAGTCCTCAAACACCAGCTCACAGGTGTTGGAGGAGCGCATGCCGAGTTTATCGAGCTTTTGTGCCCGGCTGAAACCGGGGAAGTCACGTTCGACGATAAACGCGGTAATTCCTTTGGGCCCGGCGCTGACATCGGTTTTGGCGTAAATCACAAAGGTATGGGCATCCGGGCCATTGGTGATCCACATTTTATTGCCATTGAGGATGTATTTATCACCGCTTTTACGGGCATTGAGTTTCATGCTGACAACGTCAGAACCCGCGTTAGGCTCACTCATGGCCAGTGCACCAATATGTTCACCACTGACCAGCTTAGGCAGGTACTTTTCGCGCTGGGCATCATTGCCGTTTTTAAAGATCTGATTCACACACAGGTTAGAGTGAGCACCGTAGCTCAGGGCAATACCGGCCGATGCCCGGCTGATTTCTTCCATGGCGACAGTATGCGCCAGATAGCCCATTTCTGAGCCGCCGTATTGGTCGCTGACGGTGACGCCGAGCAAACCCATGTCACCCAGTTTTGGCCACAATTGGTTGGGGAAGGCATTATCTTCGTCGGCCTGGCTGGCTAACGGGGCGATTTCATTCTGGGCAAACTGGCGAACATGTTCACGCAGCATGTCGATGTCTTCACCGAGATCAAAATTTAATGTGGGGTAATGTGTCGTCATGGCTTAACTACCTCTTGTTTGTATGTCGGCCAGTTCGTCGCGGCAACGCTTTTCAACTTCATCCAGCTCGTTCATGAGCATTTGAATATCGTCGAGTTGTTGACGCAGGATGGCGCGTTTTTGTTCTGTCATTTGTAACATCGCTTCCAGTTGCAGCATGGAGTTGGCGTTGCTATCGTAGAGTTCAAACAGGTTCTTGATTTCAGCTAACGAGAAGCCCAACCTCTTACCACGTAGTATTAGCTTTAACCTGACCCGGTCTTTGTTACAGTAGATACGTGTTTGCCCGGTTCGTTCAGGACTTAATAAATCCTGTTCTTCATAAAAGCGAATAGAACGAGGTGTAATATCAAATTCTTTAGCGAGTTCACCAATAGAGTAGGTTAGTTCATTATTTTGATTGGTCATTGCCGGTATCCTTTTTATCACCTACTTTCAGGTGTGATAACTGTACTGGTAAAATGATTTACGTTAACGTTAGGGTAAAGTAATAGAGAATTTAAAGTAACATTTATTTAACGTCAAATTTATAAACGTCATGACTGACATAAAACCAAAGTCGTGTGTTTATTTTTTTATACAGGTGTAGGCTATGTGCAGTAGTAGGCTCAAGCAGGTGGTTATCTGTATTTGTTTAAATCTCAATTGAGGCAAGGAAACTATGAGTAAAGAATCTGTCGTTATTGTAGCTGCGAAACGTACTCCCATGGGCGGTTTTATGGGCTCGCTGTCAACGCTGCCAGCCACTGATTTAGGCGCAGAAGCGATTAAAGCAGCATGCGGTGATATTGATGTCGCTGCGGTAGATGAAGTCATTATGGGCTGTGTACTGCCAGCAGGTTTGGGCCAATCACCCGCCAGACAGGCTTCTCTGAAAGCAGAATTACCGTTATCGGCAGGTGTGGTGACCATCAACAAAGTATGTGGATCTGGGTTAAAGGCAGTGATGCTGGCATCTGACATGATCCAGTCGGGCAGTGCCGAAGTGATTGTTGCTGGTGGTATGGAAAGTATGAGCGGTGCGCCATACCTGTTACCTAAAGCACGTGGCGGCTATCGCATGGGGCACGGCAAAGTACTTGATCACATGATGATGGACGGTTTAGAAAATGCTTATGACGGCCAGGCCATGGGCTGTTTTGCTCAGGCAACTGCCGATGCTGAAGGTCTGACCCGTGAAATGATGGATGAATTTGCAATTGGCTCATTGTCAAAAGCGACCGAAGCCATTAACACCGGCACTTTCGGCGACGAGATTGTGCCAGTGACCATTGCTACCCGTAAAGGTGATGTAGTGGTAGATACGGATGAAGGCCCGGGGTCAGCACGTCCGGATAAAATTCCGTCGTTGCGACCGGCATTTAAACGGGATGGTACGGTTACCGCAGCTAACTCCAGCTCTATCTCAGATGGTGCGGCAGCGTTATTGGTAATGAGTGAGTCGAAGGCCGCTGAACTGGGATTAACGCCACTGGCCAAAGTCGTAGCGCATGCGACTAACTCGATTGCGCCGGAAGACTTTACCGTTGCACCGGTAGGTGCCATGGAAAAGGTACTGGAAAAAGCGGGTTGGGGCAAAGACGATGTGGATCTGTATGAGATTAACGAAGCGTTTGCCATGGTAACCATGCTGGCAATTAAAAAGCTTGGCCTGGATGAAAGTAAGGTTAATATTAAAGGCGGAGCGTGTGCCCTTGGTCATCCTATTGGTGCTTCTGGTGCCCGTATCCTGGTTACCCTGTTACACGGCCTGAAGCAAAAAGGCCTGAGTAAAGGCATTGCCTCGCTGTGTATCGGTGGCGGTGAAGGTGTGGCGCTGGCAGTAGAGATGCTGTAAACAGCTGCCAATAACACAGGGTCTGCTTGTTGCGGCCCTGTGTACATATACCAATCAGAAATACCTGAACATTACATTGATTTATTCGTAATTGTTTCAATGAGTTGATTTAAAGCACGCCGCAACGCATACTTGGTAAAAACAAGAATAAATGACATGCTGATGTTCACATTACGAACAGTATTTACGCTTTGCTTTGTGATTTTCGCTGTGGTATCAGCGGGTAAAGCAAACGCCAACCCGAAACCGGTTACCTATTGTATTGACCCAGGCTGGGTGCCATACGAAATGCTCCGCAATGACAAACATGTGGGAATTTCTGCCGACTACCTCAAGCTGGTTGGTGAACTGGCTAATCTCAATTTTACGCTGGTGAAAACTGACTCTTTCCGTCAGTCCCTTGAGTTTGTGCAAACCGGTCGGTGTATGCTGTTAGCAATGCTTAACAGCTCTGCGCACCGCAATGTCTATTTGAATTTCACAGAACCCTATTTTCAGTCACCCAATGTCCTCATGGCCCGTGATGCGAAAGTAATGTACCAGGGGCTGGAGGGGCTTAATGGTCAATTGTTGGGGGTACCAAAAAGTTCATTTCTGACCGAATATCTGACCCGTTACTACCCGCAACTCAGCTTGCAGTTGTTTGACAGTGAAGGGGATGGCTTAAGGGCATTAAGCCGGGGTGACATTGACGTGTTTGCCGGTGCTTTGCTGAGTATTAATTCAGAACTGAATAAAATGAACATGCAGGAAATGGCCATTGTTGGCTATGCCGAACCCTATAATTCGCTGCGCATGGGCGTAAACAAGGCTTACCCGGAACTGGTTGACGAGATAAACGATGCTATTCGGCGTATTCCGGAAGCAGCCCGGGTGGATATTTATAAACGCTGGAGTAACGTAAAGCGACAGTACCATCAGGATTTTCGACTGGCGGTATTGGTCATTGCCTGTGTAGTAGTGATCCTGGCAACTTTGTTTTGGCGACGAAATATCATGCGGAGATATAGCCGGGAGTTGCGCTCAAAGCAGGAAGAAATGGAAAATCTGCAGTCAGTATTGCTTGAGAAAAATCGCATGCTGGAGTTTTTATCCTCCCATGATACCGCCACGAATTTGTATAACCGCAACTTTATGTTGCACCGTGCAGAAGATGAGGTGTCTCGCTTCAACCGTTTCCACACCGCCGCAACGCTGATCCTGTTCGATTTCTCTACCCAAAATGTGCGGCCGAATCCCGGTGATAAACCATTCTCAGAAGAAGGTATGCGTGAACTGGCCAGAGTCTGTTTGCGCAGTGTAAGGGAGGTGGATATAGCTGGCCGCTGGAGTGCTGAACAAATCATTATTCTGTGCCCGCAAACGCCTATAGCCGCATCGAAAATTCTCGCCGAGCGGTTAAAGGATGCCATTGAAACGCATCCCCGGGATGATATTCGCCTGTTGCCATTTTCAATCGGGCTGGCCGCTTTGCAGGAAGGTGAAACCTTTGCCGACTGGTACGAAAGAGCCAGTCAGGCGTTATACCTGGCGCGTCGCCACCATAGTGGCAAAGTGATGATTGCGGAAACCTGAGAGGCATCAGATTAGACATACTCAGGGCAGGGTTGATTTGCCTCAGTTATTGTTAGTGAGTAGCAAAACCTAGTTGTCAGTGCAGCCATTGACAGCGCAGAGCGGCCTTAAAATGAAGTAATGCGCTTTATAAGTAGAGGCTAATTTGCCCAGCCGACCCAATCTACGCTTTTTTTACTCCTTTGAATTAGCTAAAACTACCTTAATTCTCTACATTAAGGTGTTATACCACTCTTTATGTGAAGCACAGGTAAAAGATTAAATGGACTTATTAGATTTAATTGAACACGTCAGAGACCAGGAGTCATTTTTAGCTTTTGCAAAGGCCCTGGAAGATGATAAAAGGGATGAAGCTCAAAAGGAAACATCTGAGTCCTCAGGCAATCTATCTCATGGGCATGATGGGTGGCAGAATTCTAAGATAGAAGATTTCCTGGGTGCCGCCATTGCATTTAGCGAAGATAGTGTTGTCTGGCAAACGGAAAGTAATGTTTGGAAAAAGTGTGCATTATTTTTGTTTGGCGGAAAAATCTATGAGTGATTTTGCAGCGTTGTATAACAAGGCTCTTAGTTTGTTGCTAGATGCCCGTTTGAAAACGCACTCTTAATGACAAGGAACGTATGGGAATCGAAACTATAGAAGTCATTCAAAAAACAGAGGAAGCATTCGGCATTACACTGCCAGATGAAGATATGGCAGAAATGGGAATAGTTGGTGATTTCTGCGTATACGTTGCAAACAAAGTTAATATTGAAACTGACCGCGAAGTGGAAATGGAAGATGTGCACAAATTCGTCATCAAAATGCTACAAGACGACTATGACATTCCTAAAGAGCATGTAACACTAAAAGCTCATTTCGTGCATGACATAGGGTTGGATTAGTCATAGTGAAAGCACCTGATAAGCGTATGACCACTCGCTACGCTCGAGGGGGACTAGTACACCTAGATTCTCCTCGCTTTGCTCGGTATTTCAGCCTTAGTCTATTTGCCCACTATACAGGAAGTTAGGTACTCAGGTGAAATCAGAAAAGGAAATTCTCGCTGAATTTACAGCGCTTGTATTCAATGCAGATGAGTGTGCACATGTCGATACTTTGTCCAAAGAAAGTCTTTTAAAAGGTGCTTTGACATCTGTTCGCCTGGCTGCCAATGATGCATTAGAAGTATCTTCTAATATGCCCAAAAGCGCCCAGGCAGAATTGGATAGAAAAATGCTTGCCATCGGCTTACCATCACTTCTCACATTACAAAACAAAGCCTTCAGGGACTTTAGAAAAATAGCTAATCGAGGAAGTATCAAAAAGGAACAGGAATATCGGCTGGTTCGCTCAGTTTCTGAAACGGGATTGTTAAATCAAGCAGAGCAACTGTTCGCCTATGACCTGATAGAAAACTATGAACAAACACGCACCTAACGGGTTATTAGCTCAGGCTCGAAGCACAAGCATTGCTGTGATGAGCTGGCTCGCAGACAGAGATATTTTCGGGATAAACTTAAATTACTCGTATTAAATACAGTTAATCGTTTCGAAGTGAGCGCAGAACAGCCTCTCGGGAAAGAGGCATTGTTCTGTATTGGATTAAACCAGTGGTTCATATTTCCACTGGTGCATATCGTAGCTGACCTTCGCACGGTCATATTCCCGTTCGGAACGCCAGTTGCGGTTATTCAGTTTAACTGACACGCCAGAATACAGTTTTTTGTTGGCAATCAGCTTAGCCGCTTCCTGATACTGTTGTTTGGCCTGTGACATCTCAACGGCTTTACTTTCCATCCAGGTCAACAAATTTGACTCGTTTTTAAGCATTTCCTTAGCTTCGACAACTTTGTTGAGTAAGGATTTGGGCACCACACGGTTATTGATGTTGTCAATTTTTTGCTTATGTCGCTCGGCATTCCCACGGATCTGGCGCAGCAGCTCCTCAAAACTGTCTTTACGGGCCTGGAGCTGATTAAAGCCCATACTGAAATCAATGCGCAGAGTACTGCCTGAGACTGCGCCCACGGTACCTGCGATGACTGGCCCATGGCTGCTGATTTCACAGGCAAACAGGTTACCCTGTGGGTTTTCCGGCTGTCCCACCACAATCTGGCCACCGGTAATGACCCGGCAATGAGCAAGTTGACGGCCTACATTAAGGTTACTCCCACAGACAATGTCGAGTCCTTGTCCGTGTTGCAAATAAACGCTGCCGCCAGCCTGGATAGTGCAGGTATACTGGTTGTGATCGTCTGATTGTTTACCCATAGCACCTTCGGTAATGATTACATCGCCGTCAGCCTGGATATGAGCTGACTCAGCAAAGCCGTTTATCGTGACATCGCCTTTGGCTTTGACAATCATATTTTCGGTAACATCACCATTTACCAGCACCGAACCTTCGTAGGTGATGTGACCGGTACCCACGTTAACGCCCTGACAAATAAAGGTATCGTCAACCTGCATTATCAGGTTGCTGTATTTTGGCATGCCCGCACTGGTCGAGATCACCAGGTTTTCATCGTGATCGCTAAGTGCTGTACCGCTGCCCAGAGTGAGCGGCAACCAGTCGCCAATTTTTGACGGCAGGACATTACCACGCACATCATAGCCATGGCGGCCTTTGCCGGGCGGCTCACGACGTAACACTTCGGCTCCGGCCTTAACGCAGACAATTTCACCCAGGTTACGTAAATCAACTTTTTTATCGGTTTTAGCCTGAGGCTTGAGCACGCGCTCGAGCGCATTGGGTACCAGGGGGACCTGTCTGGACGAATGGCCGTCGCGGGGGGGGAGTCCTTTGGCAATTTGACCTTCAACAAGACTGCCAGGTTCTGCCTCGGCGACTCTGTCGAGCAACGAGCGAATGCGCTTGATGCCAACACCGCGACGAATACCTTTATTTTTCGCCATCACCTGGATCTGTTCTGCTCGTGGGAGTTGGCCGCCGTGAGGTGCGGTGAAAATAGCAAAGGCACTCATGTTGTCTTCGCTAATGCGAAACTCAACTTCGGTATGGCGTCGCTCGCCCACCTGTTCGACGATTTGTTGTGAACTGTCACGGGTTTTAAACAGGTGGTTGGCCTTATCACAGGCGGTTTTGATGGCATTCTCAGACAGGTAGACTTCGTCAAAGCCCTGTTCGCACAGTACTTTATGGACCTCTTCTGCAGAAAGCTCCTGTTCCAGTTCGCCGGGGGAGATGGTTAACGTTACATTTTCCCGGGTAGCATCGAAAGAAAAATTTACACCTTGCATTGCCATTCCTGTTTGTTAGCGCTGCGCGCATGTGAACAAGTTGTCATTATTATTATTCTATATCTGCAATTTTGGGTATTTCTGTAGCGGTTGACCCTACACAAATACTACAAATTTTGTGCGTAATCGTATAACGCTTTTAATATCGCTTTGTGCTCGTGATTCTCTGCATGTTGCATCGCCAACTGCTCCAGCTCCAGCAGGTAAGCATCTATGGTGATACTGGCCGGAGAATCCGGTGCTGTCAATCTAAATTGGCGGTGTTGCTGCCAACGCTGGCTTTCCTCAAACGTCAGAGTGTGCGGGAAGTTTCTGGCCCGGTATCTGAACAGCAGGGTTTTAAGTTTGGGATTTTGCATGCGCCCGGCAAGCACGCTAAGCTGCTCCGGCTCAGCCTGTCGTACATCATCGCACCAGTGCTTCTCTTCGTTGGTTAAAAAGCCACCGCTGTAGAGCGCATGATCGGCATCAACTTCGCTATCTTCGTGGGGCTCATTGTAAAGCTCAATCAGAGTATCCCGCCAGGCGGTATCTTCGGCCAGGCGTTTGTAATTCTCCAGGCACTGCGCACGGTCGAGGCCCAGACGATCGGCATTATCTTCGGTTAACGCTTTAGCGGTGGTAATAAACGGTGAACGGTTAATGTGGATAAGCTTAATACCAGGGCGTTGCTGGCCTTCCTCAAAGCTTTCCTGGCGTGCATACAGCAGGCTACGCAGTGTCTCTGCATTCTCGCTTAAGATGACCCCGGGGTCTTTGCTTAAATCCACGCAAATAATCGCGTTGGGATTGGTGGGGTGCTGGGCAACCGGCAGGATCCATGTGCAACAGCCCTGACTGGCGGGGATTTTAGACGAAACATGTACCAGTGGCGTGAGCTGTTGCAGATTTATCTGTTTGATCACCTGGGCTTTCTGGCGTAATGAAAATGCATAGTCAAAAAGCTTGGGCTGTTTTTCTTTTATCAAACGGGCCAGAGCAATGGTGGCCCGCACATCGGCCAGGGCGTCGTGCGCCTGCCCATGGTCGATACCGTTTGCCGCGGTGAGTAACTCCAGTTTAAAGCTCGGGCTGCCGTCTTCCCTAAGCGGCCACTCTATACCTTCCGGGCGGAGCGCGTAGCAGGCTCGGACCAGATCAATGATATCCCAACGACTATTGCCGTTTTGCCATTCCCGGCCATAAGGGTCGTAAAAATTTCGATAAAACATGTAACGACTCACTTCATCGTCGAAGCGAATACTGTTGTAGCCCACCACGCAGGTATTGGGCTCGCTCATGGCCTGATGTACCCTGGCGGCAAAGTCTGCTTCTGTCATACCATCCCGCAGGGTATGTTGTGGTGTCAATTTAGTCACCAGGGCCGCCTGGGGATGGGGCAGGTAATCGTTAGCAATGCGACACATAATATTGATGGGTTTACCCACCTCATTAAGATCCTGATCGGTGCGAATAGCAGCGAACTGGCTCGGCTGGTCTTTTTGCGGGCTGACTCCCCAGGTTTCGTAATCGTGGAAGAGAAAGGTTGCAGAACTGGTAGTACTCATGTTTAGGTTGTTTAATCCGTAACGCTTTTGCTTTTATAGTGACATCCTAACATGGTTAACCGGGGGAGCAGCCAGAAAATCCGTGTTCGGGAGGAAGTCCCGGTCTCACAGGTTGAATGACTCTGGCACCTGCCGGCAATAGGCAGTAGAGTAAATTACACAACGATAATAAATTTAGGGTCCACTAATGTTGAATAATGTATCTATCAAATCTCTTCTCGCCGCTTCTTTGTGCGCAATGGGCTTATCCTTTCAGGCTTTGGCGGCTGATGTTGCCATTGTTATCCATGGCGGCGCTGGCACGATTTTGAAAAAGAACATGACACCGGAGCGTGAGAAAGCCTACGTTGAGAAACTCACCGAAGCAGTTAAAAAAGGTTATGCGTTATTGCAGTCCGGCGTAGACGGCGAAACCGCAGTGGTAGAAACCATTCAGGTGCTTGAACAATCGCCACTGTTTAACGCTGGCATTGGCGCGGTATACACATTTGACGGCGAACATGAGCTGGATGCCTCCATGATGCATGGTGGCACGTTAAACGCAGGCGCGGTAGCAGGCGTTAAAACAATCGCCAGCCCGATTGCTGCCGCACAAGCGGTAATGGAGCATTCTCCCCATGTTATGTTAAGCGGGGAAGGCGCCGAAGAATTTGCTTTATCGCGCGGTATGGAGCCGGTCGATAACCATATTTTTGATACCGAACGTCGTTATAAAGCGCTGGAAAAAGCCCGCGAACGTATTTTAAAGGCGGGTATTGCTTACGGTGGCCAACAGGGTAACGAGCGCATTGGCACGGTTGGTGCTGTGGTCATTGATAAGCAGGGTAATCTGGTGGCCGGCACGTCCACGGGCGGCATGACAGCCAAGCGTTATGGCCGTATTGGTGACTCACCGGTAATTGGTGCCGGTACCTGGGCCGACAATAGCAGCTGTGCGGTATCAGCCACCGGCCACGGTGAGTATTTTATTCGCTACCATGTCGCTGCAGACATTTGCTCACGCATGAAATATACCGGCGTTAGCCTTGATGAAGCGGCGAACACAGTGATCAACGACGTGCTGGTTGAAGCCGGTGGTGATGGCGGGATTATCGCCATTGACCACGATGGCAACATTGCTGCGGTGTTTAATTCTGCCGGTATGTACCGGGCGCAAATCGATACTGATGGCAAAGTGAAAGTTGGCATCTATAAAGATTGGATTGAGTAAAACTGAAAGCGGGCATTGATTTCTGTTAATGCCCGGAGTGCCTTAACAGGTGATACAGCGCTTCAGTGTTTAGATTGCCTGCTGAATTCACCTTTTCCTCCTCCTAAAATACCCCCTTTATTACGACCAAAGTAGTGTTAAGAAATAGTTAACATTCCATCGCATTGTGAACTAGGCTTATTATAGGGCAAAAAGCCCCAGAGGCTGTCTTAATAACCGGGCGTTCTGGCTCCGTTATATAGCTGTAGTATGCGCTATCACCCTCTTGATAATAACAATCAGGCCACAGCAGAGCGTAAGGTTTAATGGTGGCAAAGGAGGATCTATGGAATCGTTACTGGTAGGTAAATACATGAGTCAGCATCCGGTAAAGCTCACTGAGACTATGCCGGTGGCTGAAGCGGTCGAAAAGCTATTGCAAAATAATCAGTCAGGCGGCCCTGTGCTTGACAGTGCAGGGGAGTTGTGTGGCTTTTTATCCGAACAGGACTGCATCAAAGCCATGGTGGAATCGACCTATTATCGTGAGCAGGTTTGTCGCGTGGGTGAAATTATGCAAACACCGGTACTGACGGTGCGAGATGACATGTCGATTCTGGAAGTGGCGGAAAAACTGCTGGTTGAAAAGCCTAAGGTATATCCGGTGGTCAATAGCGAAAATAAACTGGTAGGCTGCATTACCCGCAGTCAGATCCTGTTTGCTATTGATAAACACCTGCACGCGGAATACCCAAAAACTGCCTGAAATAGCCGATAACGCCTGATTTTTATAGTGATACTGGCCTAAAAAAGACTAGCATGCAGGCATTCGGGATAATGAGACTGGAAAAATGGTGGCGGTTCTTCTAGGATCGCTGCGTTTTTTAGTTTCCGGATATTATCTGCTTTTATGTCAAAGCCTTCGCCGATCAGTGCGTTACTCAGTCAATTACCGCAATGTCTTATTAAGGACAGGTTTCCTCTACGCCGCCAGTTACAAAAACTGAGTAAGGCTGATCTAACTAAAGAAGGTAATCAGCAGCAATTGGCAAAAATCATCGAGCGTATTAATACCTCGGTGGAAAAGAGCTCGGCGCGCCAGGTGTCTATTCCGGATATTGAGTATCCGCCACTGCCGGTCAGCGACAGAAAGGATGACATCAAACAGGCGATTGCCGACAATCAGGTAGTCATCATCGCCGGTGAGACCGGCTCCGGTAAAACCACCCAGATCCCTAAAATCTGCCTGGAACTTGGCCGGGGCGTGGCCGGTACCATTGCCCACACCCAGCCAAGGCGACTGGCCGCCCGCAGCGTGGCCAATCGCATCGCCGATGAACTTAATACCACTATTGGTGATTTAGTTGGTTTTAAAATTCGCTTTTCTGATCAGGTCAGCGATAACAGTCTGGTAAAACTGATGACCGACGGTATGCTGCTGGCAGAAATGCAGCAGGATCGTTTTCTGAATCAGTACGATACCATCATTATCGATGAGGCCCATGAGCGCAGCCTGAATATCGATTTTCTGATTGGTTACCTTAAACAACTGCTGGCCAAACGCCCGGAACTAAAGGTCATTATCACCTCGGCAACTATCGATCCTGAGCGTTTTTCGCGCTATTTCAATGATGCGCCGATTATTGAAGTGAGTGGCAGAACCTTCCCGGTGGAAATTCGCTATCACGACCCCGAAGATGCCGGGGATGACGCCGATCAGGTAGAGCGGATCATCCACGCAGTGGACGAACTGATGCGCGAACCACCGGGTGATATTCTGGTCTTTTTAAGCGGTGAGCGTGAAATTCGTGATACCCAGGATGCACTGAGTCGTCGCCAGTATCGCCACATCGAAATTATTCCTCTGTACGCAAGATTATCGGCTTCTGAACAACAGCGGATTTTTCAGTCGCACAGCGGGCGGCGCATTGTACTGTCGACCAACGTTGCGGAAACGTCACTAACAGTACCCGGCATCAAGTATGTTATCGACCCGGGTACGGCGCGTATTTCCCGCTACAGCGCGCGCAGTAAAGTACAGCGTCTGCCCATTGAGCCTGTCTCACAGGCTTCAGCGAATCAGCGTGCCGGTCGATGCGGCCGGGTTTCTGAAGGTATCTGTATTCGTTTGTACTCAGAGCAGGATTACGACAACCGGCCGGCGTTTACCGATCCGGAGATTCTGCGGACCAATCTGGCCTCAGTCATTCTGCAAATGGCCAGTCTGGGGTTAGGTGATATTAACCAGTTTGACTTTGTGCAGCCGCCGGACAGCCGTCAGATTAACGATGGTTTTCGTTTGCTGGAAGAAATTGAAGCTATTACCCGCAAGAAGGGCCGGGTAGCGTTAACCAAACTCGGTCGGCAGATTTCCCGCCTACCGGTGGATCCGCGCTATGCCCGTATGGTGGTGGCGGCCGGTGAGTTTAACGCGCTGATGGAAGTGATGGTGATTGCGGCCGGATTATCTATTCAGGATCCCCGTGAGCGTCCTCAGGATAAACGGGCGCAGGCCGATGAGGCGCACAGTGAATTTGCCGACAAAGACTCCGATTTTATTGCCCTCTGGAATTTATGGGTGGCCTTCCGGGAACAGCAAAAAGCGCTGTCGAACAGCCAGTTGCGTAAATGGTGCCACGGCCACTTTATTAACTACCTGCGTATGCGCGAGTGGCAGGACATCGTTAGTCAGTTACGTAAGTCTGTGGCTGAAATCGATTTGCGAATTACCCGTCAGGCGGCCGACTATCAGGCCATCCATCAGGCTTTATGTAGTGGTTTGTTATCCCATGTGGGCATGAAAGACAAAGACCGGGAATACCTTGGCGCGCGCAATACCAAATTTATGATCTTTCCCGGCTCAGGGCTGGCTAAAGCCAATCCCAAATGGATTGTGGCAGCCGAACTGGTGGAAACGTCCAAGCTGTTTGGTCGCATGGTGGCCAAAATTGAACCGCAATGGCTGGAAGCGCTGGGCGAGCATCTGGTGAAACGCAATTACGCTGAACCGCACTGGTCGAAAAAACGCGGCGCAGTGACGGCCAGTGAGCGAGTAACCTTATTTGGCCTGCCGATTGTGGCGCAGCGTTATGTGACTTACAGCCAGATTGATCCGGCCACTTGTCATCAGCTGTTTATCCGAGAGGCACTGGTTAATGGCGAAACAAAGCTGCGTTATGCCTTTTTAGAAGACAATCAGGCGTTGCTTGAACTGGCTGATGGCTGGGAGCAGAAAACCCGGCGTCGGGATCTGATGGTTGACGAACAAATCCTGGTGGATTTCTATGCCGATAAACTGCCCGTTGAGGTAAATAACGACGCGGCCTTTAAAAAGTGGTTAAAGCAGCAGTCCTCAACAGACTTTTTACGCCTTACTGAACAGGATGTTTTTCGCGAGCAACCTGGCACCTCGGCGGCCAATGCGTTTCCGGACGTTTGGCAGCAGGGCAACATAACGCTGCCACTGAGTTATCATTTTGAACCTAACGCCGACGACGATGGCGTGACAGTAAGCATCCCTTTACCGCTGCTTAATCAGGTGGCGGAAGACGGCTTTGACTGGCAGGTCCCGGGCCTGCGTGAAGAGCGGGTGGTCCAGTTGATAAAAAGCCTGCCGAAACGCCTGCGGCGTAACTTTGTGCCTGCGCCAAATTATGCCCAGGCGGCACTGGCAGATATGCGTATGCAGGAACAAAAGTCCGGCAAGCCAATTAAGCTGCTTGAAGCACTGAGTACCAAGTTGCTAAGAATGACCGGGGTGAGGGTAGAGCAAGAAGACTGGCAGCCGGAGCAACTGGACAAACACCTGATAATGCATTTTGCGGTGGTGGATGCTGATAGCAAGGTACTTGGTCGCGGCGATGATTTGCAAGCCTTAAAAGACCGCCTGCAGGGACGGGTAAAAGAAACCTTTGAACAGGCTGCTACACCGGAGCTTGAGCGTAAGGATATCACCAACTGGGATTTCGATACGCTGCCAGCCAGCTTTACCCAGAAGCACGGCGGCTTTGAGGTTCAGGCCTTTCCTGCGCTGGTTAATCACAATGGCCGGGTCGATATTGAACTGATTGCCGAGCAGGAAAAAGCCAATACGTTGCATCAGCAGGGGCTTAATCGTTTACTGATGCTGGGCATGCCCTCGCCGGTGAATTATCTTGAGCAGAAGCTGCCAAACAAAGCCAAACTGGGGCTGTACTTTAACCCCTTTGGCCAGATTAAAGCCCTTATTGACGACTGCATTCTGGCTGGTATCGACGCGCTCAGCCACGAATTTCAGGCTAAGCATGAACTGGTCGTACGCAATAAGGAGAGTTTCGACCGTTGCCTCGACCATGTGCGGGCCAATATCAATGAGTCGGTTCTGGCTATCGCTCAGCAGGTCGAAACCGGTCTTACACTGGCTCATCAGTGCCAAAAGAAAATGAAAGGTAAAGTATCACTGGATATGGTGGCAGGCCTTAACCACATCAAACAGCATTTGGGGATGCTGGTGTACCCGGGCTTTGTGGCCGAAGTGGGCTTTGCCCGTCTGGCTGATTGGAACCGCTACATAAAGGCATTGGCGCGCCGGCTGGAAAAGCTGCCAGTCGACCCGAATCGTGATCGCTTGCAACAAATTACGCTGGATAAGGTAGAGCAGGCCTATGCGGCGGTGCTGAATAAATACCACGTCGATAAAGTGCCTGCTGAACTGGCACAAGTGCGCTGGATGATTGAGGAGCTTAGGGTCTCGTTATTCGCTCAGCAATTGGGTACGGCTTATCCAATTTCAGCAAAACGGGTGTTAAGCGTCCTGGAAGCCTATTAGCGCTGAGACTTCAAAACCAACAAATAACGTTATTTTAAACTTAACCCCTGAGGCTGGCCTGAAATTACATTGACAACTCACGGATGTCACCCTATAAACTTGTTAGTAGTAAGGCAATTTGCCTTTCCATTTGCAGTTGAGGTGAGAGGAGAAGTAAGTAGATGTTAGGATACGATGATAAACGCAACTTTTTCAGGATGATGGTTAACTCTCCGTGTCAGTTACAAATAATCGATGATGAGTCGAGCCGGACACTTCAGGCGGTGTGCAAGGATATCAGCGCAACCGGTATGTCGTTGGAAGTTGATGAGCCGTCAATTGAAGTCGGCACTCAGGTGAGCGTTAGCATCGATTCAACCAGTTCACAAATACCGTCGTTATCAGCGGTGGCTAAAGTGGTGCGTTGCGTACCAGAGTCTGATAGCAGTTGTATTGTGGGTGTTGAGATCTCTGAGATGAAATAAGTTAACGGTTCTTTGGATAAGCGCTACCACTAATGGGCAGCGCTGGGATTCGTTTGCTTCTTTTATTGCTTACCGGTTACAAAACCACACAAACTAACCCTTTCAGGTAATAGCCTTCCGGGTAATTCAGGCCAACCGGATGATCAGGCGCCTGCGACAGATGCTCCAGAATTTGCACCCGTCGACCGGCATCCAGAGCCGCATCTGCAACAATTTTCTGAAACAGCGACTGCTCCATTAAGCCCGAACAGCTGAAGGTCAGCAAAATACCGCCGGGCTTAACCGCATGAATGCCATACATGTTGATATCCTTGTAGCCGCGGCAGGCCCGTTTAAGCGTCGCTTTGCTGTCGACAAACTTGGGCGGATCGAGGATCACCATATCGAATTGTTGTTGCTGGCTATGGTAATTGCGCAGTACCTCAAAGACATCGCCTTTAATCTGAGTACACTGCCTGGGGGCAAAACCATTAAGCTCGATATGGCGGCTGGCCATATCCAGTGCCGGTTGTGACACGTCAACGTTAGTTACATGCGAGGCGCCGCCATTGAGGGCGTAACAGGCAAAGGTGCCGGTATAACTAAAACAGTTCAGTACGCTGGCTTGCTCTGCATAGCGACTGGCCGCCAGCCGGTTTTCGCGCTGGTCGAGATAAAAGCCGGTTTTATGACCGGTATGCGGGTTAACCAGGATTTTTACGCCGTGTTCAACGATTTCGACTTCTTCAGGGATGTCGCCATGCAGGGGCTGGATAAGCGGCTCCAGACCTTCCTTACTTCTTACATCCACATCGCTGCGTTCAAAGATTGCCACTTCCGGCAGCAGTTTTTGTAAGGCCCAGACAATTTTACTGCGATGTTTTTCTGCACCAGCACTTAAAAGTTGCAGGACTGCCAGGTTGTTATACAAATCAATGGTTACGCCCGGTAAACCATCTGATTCAGCAGCTACAAGCCGGCAGGCATTAGTGTTGGCCTGTTGCATAAGGCGTTGGCGCAGTTGCCAGGCTTGCTCAATACGACGCAGAAAAAATGCGTTATCAATGATTTCCTGTTGGTCGAAAGTCCAGATACGCACCCGTATCTGAGAAGCCGGAGAATAAGCGCCACGCCCCAACCATGAGCCGTCAGCAGCCAGCACGTCTACCGTATCACCGCTCCGGCAGCGACCTTTAACATTCGCCACCGCACCATCGAATACCCATGGGTGATGACGTTTAAGCGATTTCTCGCGACCTTCTTGTAATATAACGCTGGCAGGCATACTCTAACATTCTTATTAAATTCAACCGGCGCGCAGTATACTGGTTATTGCCGTTCACTGCACGGCTCGGTTTTTTTGCCTCAGGACTGGCTATGTCTGCTGCCGTTACTATCACTAATCATTTGCCTGAAATGGATTTTCAAACCATTCATGAATTTATCCGTAACAGTTACTGGGCGAAAAACATCCCCGTGGCAACTTTACACAAGGCGTTGGAAAATTCGTTGTGTTTTGCTGCACTCGATGAGCAGCAAAACACTATAGGGTTTGCCCGAATGATCACGGACAGAGCCACTTTTGGTTATCTGGCCGATGTGTTTGTACTGCCTGCTTGGCAAGGGCGCGGAGTGAGCCGTAAAATACTCGATGCAGTGGTTACCCACCCTGACTTACAAGGGCTCAGGCGATTTATGCTGGCCACCAAAGACGCCCATGGTTTATACACAAAATACGGCTTTTCACCGGTGGAAGATGCCAGTCCGTTAATGCAAATCTGGCAGCCGGATATTTATCAACAATGAGTTTTATTATGCAATTTATTCAATATACCGAAGGTAATATGGAGTCGGGTTTGTCGCTGCAAACCACTGATTTACCTGTTCCCACAACCACACAGGTGCTGGTTAAAGTGGCCGCATTTGCCATTAACCGTGCCGATTTGCTCCAGCGCGCCGGGCACTATCCACCGCCCAAAGGTGAAAGCCCGATTTTGGGACTGGAAGTGAGCGGGGTTATTGAATCGGTTGGCCAGGAAGTAACCGACTGGCAGCCCGGGCAACGGGTGTGCGCCATTGTTTCCGGTGGTGGTTACGCCGAATACGTTGCCATTGAAGCGAGCCATCTGATGGCAGTACCAGAAGGGTTATCCGATGCCGAAGCGGCCGGTTTAAGCGAGGTGTTCTTAACCGCGTACCAGGCTCTGCGCTGGGTTGGTCAGATAGATAATGGTCAGAAAGCGCTTATTCATGCGGGAGCCAGCGGGGTAGGGTTGGCAGCCCTGCAACTGTGCAAGTTGTGGGATATCAGTGCGGCAACCACTGCATCATCGGCACAAAAACTGGCCGTTTGTGAAGCCGCCGGGGCCCAGTTACTGGTGAATTATAAACAGCAAGACTTCGCAACTGAGCTTAAATCGCACTGGCCTGGTGGCGTTAATATGGTGCTGGACATGGTGGGGGGTGATTACCTGAACCGTAATCTTAAAGTGCTCGCTACCGATGGCTCGGTGGTGTACCTGGCCATGATGGCCGGACGCTTCGCTGACAAACTCGATATGGCACTACTATTAGGTAAACGAGCCAGTGTACGCGGCACCACACTGCGTAATCGCGATAATAACTATAAAGCCAGGCTGGTAGAGGCCTTCAGCCGGGACTGTTTGCCAGCTTTTAGCACACGTGAATTAAAAGTACCGGTTGATACGGTCTATTCAGTAAATGAAGTTGAGCAGGCGCATCAACAGGTGCTGAGAAACAACACCAGCGGTAAAGTTGTCATTAGCTGGTAATTCAGCGCTGGCACTGATTATTAAGGTGTTTGCTACTTCGAATTTAAGGTAATTTTCAGGAGACGTTATGAGTGAACAATATGTCCCGCCCAAGGTTTGGGTAAATGACGCCGCCGGTGGCAATAAGTGGGCTAACATCAACAGCCCGGAATCCGGTGCCCGTTTTGAGCGGGAGTTGCCGGTGGGCGAGCATCCGCTACAGCTTTACTCGCTGGGCACGCCCAACGGTCAGAAAGTGACTATTATGCTGGAAGAATTACTGGCAGCCGGGGTTGCCGCGGCAGAGTATGATGCCTTTCTGATCAATATTGGTGAGTCCGATCAGTTCTCATCGGGCTTTGTGGCGGTAAATCCCAATTCAAAGATCCCTGCGCTGGTTGATAAATCCGGCGAAAAAGAGGTTAACGTATTTGAATCTGCGTCGATTTTGGTTTATCTGGCAGAGAAGTTTGGTAAGTTCCTGCCCGCCGAAGGCCTGGCCAGAACCCAAACTTTAAACTGGTTGTTCTGGGCACAGGGCTCGGCGCCGTTCTTAGGTGGTGGTTTCGGCCATTTTTACGCCTATGCCGATGAGAAACAGGAATACCCGATCAATCGCTTTGCTATGGAAGCGAAACGCCAGTTGGATGTGCTGGATAAGCATCTCGCGCAGAATACGTTTATGGCAGGCGAAGAATACACTATTGCCGATATGGCTATCTGGCCATGGTATGGCTGTTTGGCACTGGGTTATCTGTATAACGCCGCTGAGTTTCTGCAGGTGCACACCTATACGCATGTCCGGCGCTGGGCTGAGAAAGTGCAGGCACGCGAAGCGGTGCAGCGTGGCCGGATTGTTAACCGCACGTTTGGTGAGGAGTGGGAGCAACTTCGCGAGCGCCATGAGGCGGCGGATATTGATGCTGTGCTGGCTAAAAAGCCAGCTTAAGATGCCTGGTATTCAGAATTATTTCATTAAATAGTTCTTTCAGGTATCGGTTTGTACCTAGTTTAAGTGTTAGTGCATAAGGCTGTTCATAGATGGTTGCCGGAGTCGCCGGCGGCGACCAAAGGGTGTTGTGCGACCCGGTGACCGTGAACCACTCTGGACTCCCCGCAGCCCTTATCAGTGAAAAGCGTCATCGTCCCTGGCAGAACAAACTGGACCGTCAATGACGGCACATCCCTGTGCCGCATCGACTGAATCCTCATCCATGATGATTCTTCCAGTTTGTTATGTCTGCCAGTGACAATGACAACACTGAAGAAGGGCACAAGTTCTTCTTTCTTAGACTTAAATACCAGGATGACCAAAAGTCACGCTTTCTGAATGCCGAGCCAATTGATTAGGGGTTATAACCGGTATCTTCTTTGGTCGGTGATTCGGCGGCGTTACGGGCTAAATCATCGCAGCGTTCGTTTTCCGGATGGCCACTGTGGCCTTTTACCCAGTGCCAGTTGACTTCATGTTGCTTAATCACCTCATCGAGGGCCTGCCACAGGTCGGCATTTTTAACCGGCTTTTTATCTTTGGTACGCCAGCCATTGCGCCGCCAGTTGTGGATCCACTGGTTGATACCGTTCTTGACGTACTGACTGTCGGTGGTAAGTTCTACCTGGCAGGGTTTGGTAAGTAATTTGAGCGCTTCAATAGTGGCCAGCAGTTCCATACGATTGTTAGTGGTTAGCGTAAATCCTTCGCTGATTTCTTTACGGTGCTTGCCGTAAATTAAAATTGCACCATAGCCGCCAGGGCCAGGATTGCCTAAACAAGAGCCGTCGGTATAAATATGCACAGATTGTTGGGCCACGGATTCTCCTTTTTTTAACCTCAAGCGTGGTCACTTGGCAGTGGCTTGGTATACTACCGCAAACAGCAATAAGATAAGAGTGGTTTATGCGTCAAATTGTACTGGATACAGAAACAACGGGTATTGATCCGAAAGAAGGCCACCGGATCATCGAAATAGGGTGTGTGGAAGTGATCAACCGTCGTCTGACCGGTAATCATTTTCATGTTTACATTAACCCCAAGCGCGAAATTGAACAGGAAGCGATTGAGGTTCATGGCATTACCAATGAGTTTCTGGCTGACAAGCCGGTATTTGCTGATGTGGCCGGCGAATTTATAGAGTTTATCCGCGGCGGCCAGTTAGTTATCCATAACGCGCCCTTTGACGTGGGCTTTATGGATCATGAGTTCGCTATGCATGGCCCCACCGCGAGTGTAAAAACCAAAGAAATTTGCGGCGTACTGGATACCCTGGTGCTGGCCCGTGATATGCACCCCGGGCAAAAGAATAACCTGGATGCACTGTGTAAGCGTTATGGTATCGACAACAGCCATCGTGAACTGCACGGCGCTTTGCTGGATGCTGAGATCCTGGCTGATGTGTATCTGATGATGACCGGTGGTCAGACCGATCTGAATCTAAGTGGTAACAATCAGGCCAATACCGGCGGCGCCGAGGTGATCCGCCGAATTCCCCGCAATGGAAATAAATTAAAGGTTATTCAAGCTACTGCCGATGAATTAACACAGCATGAGGCGCGTCTTGACCTGGTACAAAATCCAATCTGGCGCCAGTAAACCGGTAAATTTTGCCAACACAGGGCTAATTGGGTGAGCAGAGCATTACTGACAATCTTGAGTGTGGTACTGGCCTTCACGGTAAGTGCTCAGCAGCCAGCAGAGCAAGGGGCTGAGCCAGCGCCTGAGGCTAATGCTGAGCAAGCCGAGAGTAAATCACCTATTGCGCTGATTGGTAACGATTATGAGAATGGTATAAAGCTGCTGCAAAACCGTTTTCGTATTGATCACAATGTTAAGGAAGTCACCATGGTGTTCTTCCGGGAATATGGCTCAGCCCCCGTTGTACTGGTTCGTCCGGATGGCTCCAAAATATTCCAGTCGCAGGTAGAAGGCGAGGACATCTTCTGGTTCGATTCTGATACTTACGACATGATCAGTATTAAGAATCCGGTGCCTGGCCCCTGGCAGGCGGTGGGGCAAATTGTTGACGGCAGCCGGGTGATGGTGCTGTCTGACATTGCCTTGCATGCAGAGCCGTTACCACCCATTTTATTTTCCGGTGAAATTCTCAAACAAACGGCCTACCTGACCAACGGCGATAAACCCATCGATTACAGCCAGTTTCGTGACGTGGTTGAGCTGACCATTGACCTGGTGAGCACGAATAACCCGAATTACGATAATTTCGGTGCCGACGACCAGCAAATTGCAACGTTTGAAGATAACGGCCGTGGCATGGATGAAGCGCCGCTGGACGGTGTGTTTACCGGCCAGTTTAATTTGAATGTACCGGCTGGTGAGTGGCAACCGGTTTTTCGCGTCACCACACCAATGTTTACCCGTGAACAGGTGGATCCGCCACTCAGGCTTTATCCTAACCCGGTGAAAATAAACGTAGAGCTCGATGGCGGTGGCAACGATTATCACAAACTGCTGATCGATGTTGACCGTGACCTGGTAGACATCAACACGTTACTGGTAGACGGTAAAGTGCGTTACCCCAATGCCGATGTGCGTAACTTTTCGCTAACCGAGTTGGGCAAAGACGTACGCGAATACCTTATTATTGCCTACGACTACGGTATTTTCAGGGTTAAGATGACCGCTTATGGCAAAACCGTGAATGGCCGTGACTTTATTCTTGATGTGCCTGAGTTCACCTTTCTGGTGGCTGAACCAGAATTACCCGAACCCGAAGTTACTGAGTCGGCTGTCGACAACAATGTGGACGAAGTGATTCCGGACCCACAGTTAACCGCCGAAGAAGAAGAGGGCATGGACGACGACACCCTGATGATGTGGCTGCTCATAGTTAACGGCAGTATTGTTGGTGTTGGACTGCTGGCGGCCGTTGTGGTTATTTTAATGAAGCGCCGTACCGGCAAAGGAAGTGGTCAGCCAACCAAAGCTGCCGCTAAGCCTGTTGAGGCGGCGAAGCCGGGATTCCTGAACGGTTTACTGAATAAGTTCAAAAAGCCTAAAGAATAACCTGCAAGTGCCGGTTTTGCTGGCTTTTCGGTCAACGTGGCGAATTATCAGGCAAACGATCCAAAGAATGACACTTTCGTGAAAAAAACCGTTGACTCCTTTCGGGGTAATACGTATCATCTGCGCCGCAGTGAGGGACAGGGTAACCTACTTATCCAAGTAACTTGCTGAAATGATTGAAAATGTGGAGCGGTAGTTCAGTTGGTTAGAATACCGGCCTGTCACGCCGGGGGTCGCGGGTTCGAGTCCCGTCCGCTCCGCCACTTTTCAATTGTGACTAAAGGCTTTATGGAGCGGTAGTTCAGTTGGTTAGAATACCGGCCTGTCACGCCGGGGGTCGCGGGTTCGAGTCCCGTCCGCTCCGCCATTAGCCTGATTCAAAAAGCGTATACCACTACGCGTACCGTTGGAGCGGTAGTTCAGTTGGTTAGAATACCGGCCTGTCACGCCGGGGGTCGCGGGTTCGAGTCCCGTCCGCTCCGCCATTTCAATAATGGGGTCAGAGTACTTGATTACTTTAGGCATCATTGTTGTTCCTGTATGTGATTTTCCTTCTCCTTTATTTTGATAATGTACTCTGACCCCATTGTTACCATTGTTGGTTTGGTTGGTACTGGCTTTTCTGCGCTTAGATATCTTTTTTTACAATAACCATATACTCCGACCGGTTAAACTATCGTACACTTAGCCCTTTAATCTTATATGCTTTTAATGGATTATTTGGATGAAAAAGCTGGGGGAGCGCCTGCATAAGCAACCGGTCTGGATTGCTTTGATCATTACGCTGTGTTTAGTAATTTGGATAGCGTCTGGCTATCTGTCTGCACCAAGCGATGAAACGATCGTAAACGAGAAAACTAACACACATCCCATTTCAAAAGTTCAAACCACTATCATGCACGCAGAGCGGGTGAATCGCGATGTTACGCTTTATGGTCGTACCGAACCAGATCGCATTGCAACAGTGCGCGCTGAAGTTAACGGTCGGGTTATCGAAGTGCTGGCTGAACGCGGTAGTGCCGTTAGCAAAGGAGATGTTCTGGTTAAGTTGGATCCGCAGGACCGCTATGAACAACTGGCATTTGCCAAAGCACTGCTTGGCCAGAGGGAAACGGAATTTAACGGTATTGAAGCGCTTAAAAAGCAAGGATATCAGGCACAAACAGCGCTGGCAGAAGCCCAGGCAAATTTAGAATCAGCCAGGGCACAGGTGTCTCAGCTTGAACTGGCGCTAAAGAACAGTGTGGCAGTGGCGCCCTTTGACGGTGTGCTCAATGACCGGGTAGTCGAAGTGGGGGATTATTTGCGTGAGGGTGATGAAATTGCCACCATTGTTGACTTACAGCCCCTGGTGTTTACCGCCCATGTTACGGAGTCTGACATCGCCAGTGTGACCCTGGGGCAGCAGGCCAGTGCCCGGTTAATTAGTGGCGAGCAGGTAACAGGTCACATTCGTTATATTTCTAATGTGTCTAACGAGGGCACCAATACCTTTACCATTGAAGTGGCAGTGGGTAACCCCGACAATACCTTACTGGCAGGCTTAAGTGGTGAAATATTTGTAACGCTCAAACAGGTCAGTGCAATAAAAATTACCCCGTCTGTGATGGCGCTTGACGAGGACGGCAACCTGGGCGTTAAGGTAGTTGAAAACAATCGGGTGCGCTTTGTCGGCATTGATATGGTGAAGAGTGAGGCCGATGGCGTATGGCTTGCCGGGCTTGGCGAACAGGCTGAGGTGATTATCCAGGGCCAGGGCTTTGTGCGCGATGGTGATAGCGTCGAGGTGGTGAATAACTGATATGCAAAATATTATCAGCGCCGCATTAGGCAGAAGCCGCACAGTACTGATGATTTTCTTGTTGCTGATTATTTCCGGCACGGTCACTTATATTGACATTCCTAAAGAGTCTAACCCGGATATCCCCATTCCGTTTATCTATGTCTCGATTGTTCACGATGGTATTTCGCCGGAAGATGCAGAGCGTATGCTGGTGCGCCCTATGGAGCGCGAGCTGCGTTCTATCGATGGGGTAAAAGAAATGACGGCGACGGCCAGTGAGGGGCATGCCAGCATTGTATTAGAATTTATCGCTGGTTTTGATTCTGCTGTGGCGCTTGCTGACGTTCGCGATAAAGTGACCGTCGCCAAAGCCAAGTTACCTGATGAAACCGAAGAGCCTACAATCAATGAGATTACCATGGCCGATCAGGAGCCTGTAGTAACCGTGATCCTGTCAGGCGATGTGTCTGAGCGGGCACTGCTGAGCACGGCCCGCGAGCTAAAAGATTTACTCGAAGCGGTTAAGGAAGTGCTTGAGGTGGATGTTGGCGGCGATCGTGAAGACATGGTCGAGATCCTGGTTGATCCGCTTAGCATGGAAAGTTACAGCCTCGATCCAAACGACATTTATACATTACTAAGCCGTAACAATCAGTTAGTACCAGCCGGTACCATGGACACTGGGAAAGGCAGCTTCCCGGTAAAAGTGCCATCCGTGTTTGAAAGCGTTAAAGACGTTATGGAACAACCGGTTAAAGTACAGGACGACCAGGTTATACGCTTTCAGGATGTGGCAACCGTGCGTCGAACTTATAAAGATCCAACCAGCTTTGCCCGCTTAAATGGTCGCCCCTCGGTGGCGCTGGAAGTGAAAAAAAGACCGGGTGAAAACATTATCGAAACCGTCGAGCAGGTCAAAACGATAATCGAGACCGCGCGACAAACCAGCATCTGGCCCAATGCCGTGCAGGTCACTTATGTAGGCGATAAAACCGAAGACATCAGTATGATGCTCAGCGACCTGCAAAATAATGTCTCTACCGCAGTTATTCTGGTGGCGATTGTTATCGTTGCTATTTTAGGCTTACGTACCGCCGGTTTGGTGGGTATCTCGATCCCAGGTTCATTTCTTACCGGTATCCTCATTTTGTCGATGTTCGGCTATACGCTGAATATGGTAGTGCTGTTTTCGCTAATTATGGCCGTGGGCATGCTGGTAGATGGCGCTATTGTAGTAACCGAATTTGCCGACCGCTGTATGAGCGAAGGCATGGATAAAAAACAAGCCTATGCCCGAGCGGCACAGCGTATGGCCTGGCCAATTATTGCGTCAACGGCAACTACGCTGGCTGCTTTTGCACCGCTTATGTTCTGGCCGGATATCATGGGTGAGTTTATGAAGTACTTACCTTTTACGCTAATTGCCACGTTATCGGCGTCGTTACTCATGGCGTTGGTATTTGTGCCAACACTGGGCGCGGTATTTGGTAAGCCGCGCTATGTAACGCCAGAGACCAGGGCGCAGTTGGAGCAGGTTGAAAACGGCGATATACGCCATTTAGGCGGGTTTACCGGTAACTATGTAAAAATGCTTGCGGTAGCCATTATGCATCCTTGGAAAGTGTTGTTTGCTGCAATTGGCATTGCGATAATCTCGATAGTGACCTACTCATCATCAGGCCTTGGGGTAGAGTTTTTTCCTCATGTTGATAGCACCGTTATTACAGTGGTCGCCCGTTCTAACAACGAAATGTCGATTTACGAAAAAGACCGGCAAATTCGCGAAATTGAATCCAGGCTGATGGATATCGAGGCCATAAAATACATTTATGCCCGAACAGGTGGTGAAGATCAGCTCGGTAGTTTGCGCCTGAACTTAGTTGACTGGCAAGAACGCCCACATTCGGATGTGGTTCATCAGCAGATTGAAGACCGGCTAAGTAATGTGGTTGGCATGGATTTAGAGGTTCGCATTCAACAGGATGGCCCGCAACAGGGCAAGGATTTACAAATTCAGTTGTCTTCCAATTTTCCGGAACTGTTAAACGATGTAGCGCTTACCATCCGCGGTGCGCTGGAAGAAAATGACAAATTTACTGCGATTACCGATACGGCCAGTAAACCCGGAATTGAATGGCAGCTTAAAGTCGATCGGAGCGAAGCGGCTCGATTTGGGGCGGATGCAACCCTGGTAGGCAGTATGGTGCAATTTGTCACCAATGGATTAAAGCTTGGTGAGTATCGCCCCGATGATGTGGATGATGAACTGGATATTCGGGTTCGTTATCCTGCCGAAGAACGGTACATTGGTAAGCTTGATGATTTACGGATAAAAACCACGTCTGGTCTGGTACCTATTTCGCAGTTTGTTGAACGCACCGCCCAACCTAAAACGGCGGCGATCCGCCATATTGACAGTCGCCGTGTGATAGAAGTGCATGCCAATATGAAACCCGGCGAATTGTTAAGTAAGGAATTACCTGGGTTACAGGCAAAATTATCAACGCTTAACATTGACCCACGGGTATTAATTAACGTGAAAGGGCAAAATGCGCAGCAAGAAGAATCGCAGGCGTTTTTGCAGAACGCCTTTCTCATTGCTCTGTTTATTATGGCCATTATTCTGGTGACGCAATTTAACAGTTTTTACCAGGCGTTTTTGATTTTAAGCGCTGTGCTGTTTTCCACTGTTGGCGTATTTTTAGGTCTGGCGATAGCACAAAAACCCTTTGGTATAGTGATGTCGGGAATTGGTGTTATTGCGCTGGCCGGCATTGTGGTAAACAACAATATCGTATTAATCGATACCTACAATGTGTTACGGCGGGAAGGTTTCGCGGCGCCGGAGGCGATTTTGCGTACCGGTGCCCAACGTTTACGGCCGGTCATGCTAACCACGGTAACGACCATACTGGGGCTGTTACCAATGGTGATCGAAATTAACATTGATGTTATTGGTCGTAATATCGAAGTGGGTGGCCCGTCAACACAGTGGTGGTCGCAATTAGCCACCGCCGTGGCCGGTGGACTCGCGTTTGCAACCTTGCTGACGCTGATCCTTACCCCAAGCCTGCTGGCCCTGCGTGCCAAAAAACAATAGTGGGGGGCAATTACTGCCGTTGATTGATTCTGAGCCCATATAGCTTAATAGTTTAACTCCCTTTGCTACGAGCTAATTTAACGGTGCTGTACCCTGACTGGTTCTATACCTTGCCAGTCCTATGGAGTACACTTGCAAACCCATGATTATAAATATTATCGCTGCATTCAGTTAAGAGGACAGCATGGCAGAAAAAGCGGTATTGGTTTGCCGGGACGTCACCAAAACCTATCATGACGGTAACGAAAAAGTATCGGTACTCAGTGATGTATCATTTACCCTTGCCCGGGGCGAAAAAGTGGCGATTTTAGGGAGTTCTGGTTCGGGGAAAAGTACCTTGTTGCACATTCTTGGCGGGCTCGATTTGCCCTCCACCGGTGACGTAACTATAAACGGCCGTTCACTGGCGGGTCTTAACGCCAATCAGCTGGCCGCGTTGCGTAATAATGAACTTGGTTTTATTTATCAGTTTCATCACTTGCTGGCTGAGTTCAGTGCACTGGAAAATGTCGCGATGCCGTTACTTATTGCCGGCACTGGCAAAACTGAGGCAGAAAAACAGGCCGCGGCGTTACTTGAAAAAGTGGGCTTAAGCCACCGCTTAAGCCATCAGCCAGCCGCGTTGTCGGGTGGCGAGCGCCAGCGAGTTGCGATTGCCAGAGCCCTGGTGAATAACCCCTCTATTGTGCTGGCTGACGAACCTACCGGTAACCTCGATAAAAAAACCGGCGATCAGATATATCAGTTATTGTGTGACCTCAGTGAGCAAATGGGCACCAGCTTTATAGTGGTGACACATGATATTGCCCTGGCGAATGCCATGGATAGGGTGTTGCAACTCACTGATGGTTCTCTGGTGAGTCAGCGGAGTGAGTCGTGAATCTCAGCTTACAACTGGCGCGCCGTTTTCGCCGCGGTAAAAGCAGCAATCGCTACATTTCCTTCGTATCTTTATCGTCGACGCTGGGCATAGGTTTAGGTTGCTTTGTACTGATTATTCTACTGAGTGTGATGAATGGCTTTGAGCGTGAGTTACGCGAGCGTTTGCTGGCTATCATTCCCCATGCTGAACTTTTCTCGATTAACCAGCAGGGGATTGTTGACTGGCGCGTCTACCGGCAGGTACTGGGCGAAGATCCCCGTATCAAGGAAGTGGAGCCTTACACTAAAATTACCGGCATGATCCAACAGGGCAGTGAACTGAAAGCCGTTGAGCTAACCGGTATACAAATCAATGCGGCGATTCCGCCACGCTGGCAAAACGAAATCAGTGATGCCGACTGGCGGCAACTGCGTAAGGGGCCCAATCAGGTATTGCTGGGGAAAGGGATCCTTAACAAACTGTCGCTTGTTCCCGGCGATAAAATCAGTGTGGTGATCCCCTCAGTAACGGAAGATTTAACCTTCGCGGCACCGAAAAACCTGTATCTCACTGTGGCAGGCAGTATTCATGTGGGTGGCGAGCTGGACAACCTGATAGGCATTATGCATCTTGAAACGGCATCAGAGCAGGCGGGCATTAAATCTGGCGCGCAGGGACTTCGTTTTCAGTTTAACGACCCTTTCGCTGCCTATTCTATTATCCGTGAAGTCGGCTATGGATTTCCTCAGGCGGTGTATATGTCGGATTGGACCCGGACCCAGGGTCATCTGTATGACGACATCCGCCTGGTAAGAGTGGTGGTGTACATTGCCTTATCGCTGGTTATTGCAGTAGCCTGCTTTAATATTGTTTCGTCGCTGGTGATGGCGGTAAAAGAAAAACAGGCGTCTATTGCTATTTTAAAGACCATGGGCGCGACAGATAGTCAAATTCGCAATACCTTTGTTTTTCAGGGGTTGTTAAACGGGTTTATCGGGGTTTTCTGGGGCACGTTACTGGCGGTGATCACGGCGCCGAATTTGTCGCTGATTGTGGGCAAGCTGGAAGGCCTGTTAGGAATAAAAGTGCTGTCGGGCGATATTTACTTTATCGATTTCTTGCCCTCACAATTGCAGGCAAATGATGTGTTGCTAACCGTTTTAGTCGCCATTGTACTGTCGGTACTGGCCACGCTCTATCCGGCTCAAAAGGCCGCTGCAATTCAGCCCGCACGGGCATTACACTAACAGGTTAAATGAACAGGTTTTATGCCACTTTGCCGGTTGGCAGGTTCGGTTAGGTTGTTTAGCTGGTCGGGGATCCCGGATAACGCCTGTGGCGTTTCGGAAGTGGAAGTAAGAGATTTGATTAAATGAGTCAGGTTTTTATGGGGAACCCGGATAACGCCTGTGGCGTTTCCGCAGGGGAAGTAAGAGATTTGATTAAATGAGTCAGGCTTTTATGGGGATCCCGGATAACGCCTTTGGCGTTTCCGGAGGGGGGGGTAAGAGACTTGATTAAATGAGTCAGGCGTTTCCGGGATAACTAACAACTTAAGTTGTTAGTTAATTTAACTCGCTGTCTACCCAGAATTTTGTGCCTTTTACGGTGGCCTGCAGGGCGAGTCCGCTTTCTGTCATGCTGTAAACCGTTATGCTGCCTACGTAGCCTTCACCATCAATAGAGCCGCCTTTGTTGCCCGCTTTAGCAGTCACGTCGGCATTGCCCCCGGCCGTCCAGCCGTGTTCAATAAAGTAATCCATCGATGCTTTGGTGTGGAACACCATGACGATGCGATAGTCCTTCGCGCCTAATCCCAGTCCAACACCGCCTTCCGCCATATTCATGTAAGTTTTACCGCCAGTGCGATTGTTATTCACCACACCGTAGCCAGTACCGGCTGCCAGAAATATCAGGTTGACGTTAGCACTGCTGAATACCGCGTAGCCGGGCGCATTTGCAAGTTGGGCGCGGGTGTCCGGTTTTTCGCTGTACAGTCGGGTTAAGGCCTTATCCTGCATGGTTAATATTGCCTGACGCTTTTGTGCCACGGTACCACTGCCCATGGAAGCACATGCGGTAAGGGTGATGATTAACAAGACAGAGAATGAATAGCGTATAAATTGGGACAATTGTTGCACCGGAAAACTCCTTTAAGAAATACCACTAACTATACCTGATACGCAGTAAAGGCGGAAAAGGTGAAATTTAGTAAGTAAAAAAAGTGCTAGGGCGAATTAAAGAGAGTAAGACGTTTAAGGGGGTCCCGGAAAACGCCTTTGGCGTTTCCGGGACAAAGAAAGTGCTCAGGCACTTTCTTTGTTCTTATCAAAGTGTTCGAAGTCTATGTCTTCCTGTTGGTGACCGGCGTCCGGATCGTTAAAGACGGCTTCATCCAGTTCGCCTTCGGTTTTGGCGATAATGGTTGCTACAGTACAGTCACCAGTAATGTTCACCGCGGTGCGGGTCATATCCAGTAAGCGGTCTACACCGATGATAAGTGCAATTCCTTCAACTGGCAGATTGACCTGTTGGAGCACCATCGCCAGCATAATCAGGCCAACACCGGGCACTCCGGCAGTACCTACTGATGCCAGTGTTGCGGTTAATACCACCATCACATAGTCACCTAAAGACAGGTCTACACCGTAAACCTGGGCAATAAATACCGTGGCAACACCTTGCATAATGGCGGTACCATCCATGTTAATCGTGGCGCCAAGTGGCAGGGTGAATGAGGAGACTGATTTACCAATACCCAGTTTATTGCGCGCGGTCTCCATGGTTACCGGTAGCGTGGCGCTACTACTTGAAGTGCTGAATGCAAAGAGCGCCGCATCGCGCATTTTTTGCAGCAGAATTAACGGGTTCATACCGCTGAAGACTTTGAGTAATACCGGGTAGGTTACTAGCGCGTGGATAACCAGCACGGCCAGTACCAGGAAGAAATACCACAGTAATCCGCCGATGGTTTCCAGGCCGATAGTGGCAAACAGTTTGGCCATCAGCACAAACACACCATAAGGTGCCAGATTCATGATAATGGTCACCAGGCGCATGATAACGGTGTTAACGTCTTCGAAAAACGCGGCTAATCGTTTACCCGCATCGCCGGTCATGGCCATGGCTATTCCCAGTAATACAGCAAATACAATGATTTGCAGCATGTTACCTTCGGCCATGGAATTGATGGGGTTAGAGGGGAACATGTCCACAATAACTTGTGATAAAGAAGGCGCTTCCTTGGCAACATAAGAGGCTTCGCTCTGCAGATTAAGGCCTTCACCCGGAGACACCAGCAGGCCGCCCATAATTGCCAGGGTAACGGCAATAGCGGTGGTTAAAATGTACAGACCGATCGATTTAGCGCCCAGCCGGCCCAGCTTGGATGGCTCAGATAAGCTGCTGGTACCGCAGATCAGTGAAACAAAAACTAAAGGCACAACAAGCATTTTCAGACTCGAAATAAAAATTTGTCCGAGTGTTGAAAATATACCTTCGACCAAAATGCCATACGTGGAAACTTCCACCGAGAATATCGAAAACCGCAAATCTCCGCTATCATCAAATATAAATTGAAGCAGCGCACCAATAATGATCCCGGCAACCATGCCGATAAAGATCCGTGCAGTTAAACTGTACTTGTGTGAAGACTGAGACATGTAAATTCCCTGAAATGTTATTTTATTTATAGTTCTTAGTTAGTGTGCCAGATTCGTAGCAGTTTTAAATACTTAAAATGACTCAATAACGGTAAAGAGGTCCGGGAAGACGATGAAAATGCAATCTCTACGCTTAATAGCTGCCATATGGGCACTATTACTACTAGTTGCCTGCGGAGGCGGTGGTACAGTTTCCAGAGAAGAAACCACCGGGGGCAGTACGCCCGATCCCACGTATTCAGTTGGTCTTGCACTAACCGATAGCGATGGTAATACCAGCACCTCAGTCACCGGGGAATCGCCACTCATCCTGACAGCAACTGTGACCGACAGTAATGGCAACCCGGTTGCCAACACGGTAGTAACCTTTAGTTTTACTGTTGCTGACCTGGCACGCTTTTCTAATGACACCGGCACCGCGCTGACTAACGATGAAGGGGTGGCAACTATTACCCTGATCGTGGGAGAACTCTCTGGCTCCGGTGCTGTAGAAGCAGCACTGGAAACCGGAGAAACGGCCCGCATAGGTTTTAGTTCCAGCGGCACAACTGCCAGTGTTGAAACGCCTGAATCCCTGGAGTTATTCGCCAGTCAGTCACAATTGTCTTCCAGTGGTTCCGATGAAGTGGAAGTCTGGGCCGTCGTTAAAAATGCCCAGAATATCCTGCTTGACGGTGTTAACGTGACATTCTCTGCCGATAACAACGCTGCTATTGCGGAAACTCAGCCTGTCACCGATGAAAACGGCACGGCTATCGTGATGTTGCGGACCGGCGGCGACAAAGAAAACCGCACCATTAACGTTACCGCTACGGTAAGTGGTGAACAAACGCTTACGCAAACACTGAGCATTAATGTAGTGGGAACAGAAATCGAGATTAACGGCACCACATCGGCAATCATCGGCGACAGTGTCAATCTTACGGTGAGTCTGCAGGACTCTGACAACGTCGGCATTGCCAGTGAAACACTGACGCTGCGGGTTGAAGATGAAGCAGGTACCGACGTTACCGCTTCCACACTGGATAACGCTGCACCGCAAACCAGTGCTGAAGGTCGTGCAACGGTTGCTTTTACTGCGCCTTCTGCTGGCACCTTCACCGTCTTTGCCAGTGCGTTAAACACCGAGAGCACTTTTGCGATAGAAGTACAGCAGGATGAGTTTGTCTTTGTTAATCCGCCGGATGTGAATGATGTTAACCAGGATATCCCGCTGAACACCGATTATAACCTGCAAATCAGCTGGTTACGTGATGCTGCCCCTTTTGCTGGTGGCTCAGTCTCTTTCGCTATTTCCCGCGGTTCGATTGTCAGCGCAGATACGGTTACTGACGGCTCTGGGGTAGCTAATCTGACAGTAAGCTCTGGCAATGCCGGACTGGCAACCATCTCAGCAACCGGTACCGATGGAGCAGGTGTCGAGGTGTCGACCCAAATCGAGATTGCTTTTATCGCGACCGATGCAGCAACCCTTATCGTGGATGCCACGCCTGACTCTATTGGTCCTGACGGGCAGACCAGCACGATTTCCGCTGTGGTGCTGGATGCTGATGGTAACCGGGTACGCAATAAACTGGTTAATTTTGAAGTGAACGATGTGTCTAACGGTAACCTGACCGACGCGCAGAGCCGTACAGACCGCCGTGGTATTGCCACAACCGTCTATGAGTCTAACGCGGTTAGTACCTATCAGAGTGTAGAAGTGCGGGCGTACGTGAACGACGAACCCACGGTTGAAGATTCTACCTTGCTGACTGTAGGCGACCGTCCGTTTGATATTTCACTGGGTACGGGAAATCTGATTGAAGCGCCGCAGCAGTCTTCATACCGCAAAGAGTTTTCGGTATTTGTTACCGATGCTGACGCAAACCCGGTTAGCGGCGCAGCGTTAACTTTCAGTGCCACACCGGTGGCTGAAACCAGCAATGACGCAGCCTATGCCAAAGGCTACTGGCTCTGGGACGAAGATGATTCTATTTACTATCCGGTAGTCACTGCAACCTGTGCTAATGAAGACCTGAATGGCAACGGCAGACTGGATGTGGGTGAAGATTTTAACGGTGATGGCCAGCTTACGCCGGGTAATGTGGGCGCTATCGATGCCGACGCCAACACCGATGATAATGGACAGGCGCTCATCAATCTTAACTATCCGAAACAATACGGGGCATGGGTGCAACTCACTATCAGTGCTCGCGGTGAGTCATCAGGGACTGAGTCGGTTGATTCAATGAATTACTGGCTGAGTGTGTCTACCGATGATCGCACTTCTCAGGGAGCGCCACCACCATCAAGCCCATGGGGCAGCAGTACAAATTGTGGTAATACCCTGTAAAAGTGACAGATAGCATTAAAATCGCCGGCAATTTGCCGGCGATTTTATATGCTCGGTTGCGAAATAACAGAACACCACAAATTTGCCTGTCGATGAAGCAGAACAAGCAAAACGCATTGCATAACTCTGGAACATTGTGAAGCTTTGCGTACTGCATCAGCTGCAGGCTGCAGCCGTAAGTACCACGGGCATGCCCGTGGTACTGTACTAAGGTTAACGATTATCCTTGCTGGAATGGATAGACCGAACCCAATTTTAAGATTTGGGTGAGTTCATCCAGTGCCGTGCGAGACTCAATCAGCAATTGCGGATCGCACAGATCTTGTTCAGTTAAGCGGTCACGGTAATGCTTGTCTACCCAGCCATTAAGACGCGTAAACAGTGCATCATTCATGATTGTGTTGGAATTCACTGCGTCCAGCTCCGTGCCGGTGAGGGCAACCCGAAGGCGCAGACAAGCCGGCCCGCCACCATTACGCATGCTTTGTTTTACATCGAAATAGTTAACGCTCTTGATGGGCGTATCACGGGTAATCAGCTCTGCCAAATAAGCCGCAACGGTGGCATTTTCTTCACACTCTGACGGCGCAATAATGGTCATGTTGCCATCGGGTAAAGTGAGTAACTGAGTGTTAAACAGATAGGTTTTTATGGCGTCGTTAAGGCCAACTTCATCACTTTTTACTTTGATAAAGTGTAGCGGATTGTCACCAAATTTAGCTTGCAGCTCAGCCAGCGCAGCATCACTGTTATGGAAAGCAAGTTCATGATAAAAAAGCACATTCTGATTGCCTACCGCAATCACATCGTTATGGAAAACGCCCTGATCGATGACCTCGGGATTTTGCTGTATATACACCACGCTTTCGTCGCTTAAACCGTGTAACCGGGCAACGGCCTGACAGGCCTCATACGTTTGTCGGGCAGGATAGCGGGTTGGCTGGGGCAGGTCATGGCGGAACGCATGGCGCCCGTATACAAACATCTCAACGCCGGCATGGCCATAGGCACTGCATAAACGAGTGTGGTTTGCTGCGCCTTCATCACCGAAATGGTCATTGTCGGGTAAATGGGCGTGGTGGGCAAAATACTTGCTGTTGGCAAAGGTTGCCTTAAGAATATTACCGGTAACCTGCGGCTCCAGTGAACGGTGGAACTTGTTGGTCAGATTAGCCGGGGTGAAGTGCACGCGGCCATCGGCGGTATCGGCACTGGGTGATACGGTGGCGGCATTGGCGGTCCACATACTGGAGGCTGAGCAACAAGCCAGAAACACTTCTCTGGCCTGAGCGGCGGCCTGTTCCAGCACTTTGGCATCGCTGCCGGCAAATCCCAGACGGCGCAGGGTTGCGATATCAGGGCGTTCCTGGGGGGCCAGCACGCCTTGTACCATACCCATATCAGACAGCGCCTTCATTTTCTGCAGACCCTGTTTAGCGGCTTCTTTGGGGTTGCTGACCGCATTCGCATTAGAAAAAGAGGCGACATTGCCAAAAGATAATCCGGCATAGTTATGGGTAGGGCCCACCAGCCCGTCAAAATTCGCTTCACAATATTGCATGACAACCTGCCTTAATTTTTCGTCATTCGGTAAACATGTTGTTGAGCAAAAGGGCAGAGCAACCGGACAGCGCCAATGATTACACTATATATAAGTACAACTTTTTTTATTTAAATGTTGTAATTTCTGCCGTTATTTGCGACAACCCGGCGCATTATACGTGTTTTAACTACGCTGCCAATCACAGTGGTTAAAAAACGCACTATTTTGGGTGGGTGAAAAATAAACTTTACGAATAAGTATGAAGAAGAACTTGTTTTCCATTCACTTTGTAGATATATGTTAAAAAAAGAAGCGCCAGACTATGTGAGTGTAATTGCCTTATTTTCTTCCTGGTTTGCTATCGAAAATTTAATTTATTCAAAGGTTTAATTCTTATTTATGACAAAATCACTAGTCATAGTCGAGTCTCCGGCCAAAGCCAAAACAATAAATAAATATCTTGGTAAAAATTTTATTGTTAAATCTTCCGTGGGCCACGTACGCGACCTGCCAACCAGGGCGCTCGGCAAGGTGGAGCCGAAAAAACCAGCCAAAGAACTGAAAACATTGTCTGAGGAAGCCAAGACAAAATACCTGCGTGAATACGAGTATAAAAAGCTGGTTGACCGCATGGGGGTCGATCCTCAGCAAGATTGGAAAGCGCACTATCAGGTGTTAGAGGGCAAGGAAAAAGTCGTTAACGAGCTGAAAAAGCTCGCCAAGGATGCTGATACCATTTATCTCGCAACGGATTTGGACCGCGAAGGGGAAGCCATTGCCTGGCATTTGCAGGAGATCCTGGGCCAGAAAGGCAAAACCTATCAGCGGGTAGTGTTTAATGAGATCACCAAAAACGCCATCAAGGAAGCTTTTGAACATCCGGGTGATGTCAATCAGGACCGCGTAGAAGCGCAACAGGCGCGTCGTTTCCTCGACCGTGTGGTGGGCTTTATGGTGTCACCGTTGTTATGGAAAAAGATAGCCCGCGGATTATCCGCCGGACGGGTGCAGTCGGTAGCTGTGCGTCTGGTGGTTGAGCGCGAGCGTGAAATTAAGGCCTTCGTGCCGGAAGAATTCTGGGACGTACACGCCGATCTGACCACGGCGGCCAGTGATGCGCTGCGCATGCAGGTGGTAAAAGAGAGCGATAAGCCGTTTAAACCGGTGAATAAAGCGCAAACCGATGCAGCTCTGGCGGCTCTCAAGCCGGCTGACTATGAAGTGGTTAGCCGCGAGTCCAAGCCCACCCAGAGCCGTCCGTCGGCACCGTTTATCACCTCTACCCTGCAACAGGCGGCCAGTACCCGTCTCGGTTTTGGGGTAAAGAAAACCATGATGATGGCGCAGCGGTTGTACGAAGCCGGTCATATTACTTATATGCGTACCGACTCAACCAACCTCAGCCAGGAAGCATTGGATGCCTGTCGTGGTTACATCGACGAAAACTTTGGCGCAAAGTACTTACCGGCTGCGCCAAATCGCTATGGCAGTAAAGAGGGCGCGCAGGAAGCTCACGAGGCCATCAGGCCGTCTAACGTAAATACCCAGGCCGCAACACTAAAAGACATGGAACGCGACGCACAGCGTCTCTACGAGCTTATTTGGCGTCAGTTTGTAGCCTGTCAGATGACACCAGCCAAATATGATGCTACCACGGTGAAAGTAAAAGCGGGTGAGTTTGAGTTGGTCGCCAAAGGCCGGGTACTCAAATTTGATGGCTGGACCAAAGTACAGCCACAGAAAAGTAAGAAAGGTGAAGAAGACAAACTGCTGCCGGATGTTAACCCTGGCGATAAGCTGGCGCTTAAACAGCTGGATCCGAAGCAACACTTCACCAAGCCGGTGGCGCGTTTTAACGAGGCTTCGCTGGTTAAGGAACTGGAAAAGCGGGGGATTGGCCGACCGTCTACCTACGCCAGCATTATCTCAACCATTCAGGACAGAGGCTATGTACGCCTCGAGAACAAACGCTTTTATGCCGAGAAGATGGGTGAAATTGTTACCGATCGCCTGATGGAAAACTTTGACGGGCTGATGAGTTACGACTTTACCGCCAACATGGAACAACGGCTGGATGAAATCGCCGATGGCCACGAAAACTGGAAAGCCGTACTCGATAAGTTCTACAGCGACTTTTACAGTAAGCTGCTGCTTGCCGAACAGGAAGCCGAGCAGGGCGGCATGCGCCCCAATCAGGCGGTACCGGTAGACATTAACTGCGACAAATGTGGCCGTCCTATGAACGTACGCACGGCCAGTACCGGTGTGTTTTTAGGCTGTTCAGGCTACAACCTGCCGCCCAAAGAGCGTTGTACTAACACCATGAACCTGACCCCTGGTGAGGAAGTGGTTAAAGTCGATAATGACGACGAACAGGAAACGGAAGATTTACGCGCTAAACGCCGCTGCACGGAATGTGGAACGGCCATGGACAGCTACCTGGTTGATGAAACCCGTAAGCTCCACGTTTGCGGTAATTCACCGGCATGTCCGGGAACGTACGTTGAAGCCGGTACCTTTAAAATTAAGGGCTACGATGGCCCGCTGATTGAGTGTGACAAGTGCGGCAGCGACATGGAACTCAAAAACGGCCGCTTTGGTAAGTACTTCGACTGTACGAACAGCGAATGTAAAAATACCCGTAAATTGCTCCGCAACGGTGAGCCGGCGCCACCGAAGGAGGACCCGGTTGATTTACCGGAGCTCGAGTGTGAGAAAAGTGACGCTCACTTTATGCTCAGAGACGGTGCCTCCGGTATTTTCCTGGCCGCCCATAATTTCCCCAAATCGCGGGAAACCAGAGCACCTAAGGTGGAGGAGCTGGCACGCTTCCGCGATCGCATATCGCCCAAGTTTTATTACCTGGCCGATGCACCAAAAACCGATCCGGACGGTCACCCGGCAATTGTACGCTTCAGTCGTAAGACCAAGCAGCAATATGTCATGACCGAAGATGCCAAGGGTAAGGCCACCGGTTGGTCTGCCTGGTATCAGGACGGTAAATGGCAAGCCAAAGACACTAAAAAGAAATAGGCAGACAGGATTATGGCATCTTTACAGGACCAGTTGCTCAAAGCCGGTTTGGCAGATAAATCCAAAGCCAAACAGGCCAGAGCCGATAAGCGTAAAAAGCAAAAGCTGAAAAACAAAGGCACTGCGGTAGGCGAGGACGAAAATAAACTGGCCGCTCAGCAGGCCGCCGCAGCAAAAAAACAGCGTGATCGCGAGCTTAATCAGCAGCGTCAGGCGGAGCTTGAGAAAAAAGCCGTGGTGGCGCAAATTCGCCAGCTAATTACGGTTAACCAGCAGCCTAAAGGCAATGGCGATACTGTTCTCAACTTTACCGATAACAACGTGGTAAAGCGGATGTATGTCAGTGACGCAGTTCACAAGTTGGTGGTGGATGCACGCCTGGCAGTGGTCAGACTGGACGATGACTATGCGCTGATACCCACACCGGTTGCAGATAAAATTGCCGAACGTGATGCGAACGTGGTGATATATCGCGCCGATCTTCGGGAAGAGAACAAAGAAAAATCTGAGGAAGATGACTGGTATGCAGACTACGAAATTCCGGATGATTTAACCTGGTAAAGCTGTTTATTAAGACTAAGAAAGCCCGCTTTTTGCGGGCTTTTGAGTTTAGGTCCTAAACCACCTATTTCCCTATGCTGATTACTGCAATGAATTGCCTACGCCGATGATTATGGTGGACAAAACCAACAACGAAATACTCAGAAACAGCAAGAGTTTGCTTTTGCTATTAGCGCCTTTCCATTCCATTAACGCCAGCCCCCACAAGGTAGAGAAAATAATGATACTCGCCATGTGAATGGTCCAGCTGGAAAACTCATAGTCACCCATATGGCTTTCACCCATGGTGTAAAAGAAAAACTGAAAGTACCAGCTCGAGCCACCTAGCGCTGCCAGCAGGTAGTTTTTAACGATCCGGTCAGACTTTAGCCGCTGTGTATTGTGCTGTGAATAGCCGCTGAATTCGGCTGCTGAACGATTTTTATGGATAAGCCAGACACACCACAGGACGTTGGTGGTAAAGCCGCCAGCCAGTACCACACAGAGAACCGGTAAGCCTTGCCAGAGATGATCGGTGCCGGCGGCCAGGGTGAGTTCGCGAATAGGCTTGCCGGCGGCAATGCCAAAAGCAAAACACGACGACATCACCCCTGAAAACAGCGCAATTAACAGGCCCCTTTTCATATCGACGCCGTTTTCAGGTTGGTTGCCCAGGCTGCGATTTTTCTCGGCGGTGGCTTTGGCCATCAGAATAACGCCGAGTAAGGTTAAAACCGTCATTCCGCACCTAATTAACTGATTTATTTTTCTTGACACCGATCCCCCATTTTGATCTATTACTCATCTTTGGGTGCAGCAAAATGGCTATTTCTACTTCCTCCCTATCAGGGTTAAC
>Ga0213830_1000175_pt1 | contig 87604 bp, 75 predicted proteins | sample SWATP11_FD_161661 | JGI IMG/M metagenome (GOLD analysis project Ga0213830, IMG submission 161661) | Coastal seawater microbial communities from Marineland, Florida, United States - SWA TP1 #1 | ecosystem: Environmental > Aquatic > Marine > Coastal | place: USA: Florida | collected 2016-08-06 | reverse complement strand
CGACCATAGCGTTGTGGACCCACCTGATTCCATGCCGAACTCAGAAGTGAAACGCAATAGCGCCGATGGTAGTGTGGGGCTTCCCCATGTGAGAGTAGGACATCGCCAGGCTTTAAATTTAGACTTAGAGTCTAACCAGTGCGGAGCGGTAGTTCAGTTGGTTAGAATACCGGCCTGTCACGCCGGGGGTCGCGGGTTCGAGTCCCGTCCGCTCCGCCACTTATTCAGAGAAAGCCCTAACAGCGATGTTAGGGCTTTTTTCGTATCTGCAGTATTATTTTTTGGTCTATGGCCAACGAGTCCAGTTTAAGTGCAAATCCGGACTCAGTTATCACTTATACGGTGTCTCCACCTTCTGCTACTTATTGAGAAACCCAGTCTAAGGACTGGGTTTTGTTGTTTAGGAGCATTGGTATTCCTTGAAGGGAATAAATCTTTCTTGAGCGCAAACTCAGCCATCCGCACTTATTTTAGATCCCAGCAGGCACGCTTGTTTTTTATATGCTAAGTTATTTTGCTCCTTGGCTAATGAGTTTGTACCTACCGCGGACCTAATGATCTAACATTTAGCGAGAAGCTTAGGTTTTGCAGTTGATGTTTGAATAGTTTTCTCTCTACAGTGAAGTGCAATCTGGCAAAACAGCTTTCTAATCTGTTGATTCCAACTTTGAAAATAAGCAAGCGAGCATCTCTAGATTTTCATTGTTTATCGCTGGACAACAAAAAAGCCGCTCATAGAGAGCGGCTTTGAAGTAATTAATTAGATACGGGTTATTCTTTCTCTAATAACTCCGCTGTTTCTGGCTCGGGCTGCACTTCTTTTTCTGCCTGCTTTGCTTTTTCTATCATAGGGGTAATCGTCGAACCTTGAACGAGGATCGAGAACACCACTACAGAATAAGTCATGACGAGAATGATCTCTTTCACGTCGATGAGCTTGTCTTGGATAACCCAAATTCCAGAAGGGATAGACAGCGCCATCGCCAAGGCTAGACCACCGCGTAATCCACCCCAAGTTAGGATTTTCACTGACCAAGGGTTGTATTTACGATGACGTTTAAACCCAATGTACGAACAGAACACGCTTAGATAGCGGGCAGCTAGTACCAGTGGTACCGAAAACGCCATTAGAATCCAATCTTCCTTATGGAATTCAAATAGCAACATCGACATACCGATTAATAGGAACAAAACGCCGTTGAGGAACTCATCGACTAGTTCCCAGAAGTGATCGAGGTGATCTTCACTTTCTTTAGAGAATCCTATAAATCGTGTCCAGTTCCCGATCATAATACCGGATACCACCATGGCTAATGGCCCAGAAACATGCAGAACTTCCGCAAACGCATAGCCAGCGGTCGGTATACCTATAGTTAGCAGTAACTCCATAGAGTGATCATCGGTGGCACTGATGAGGTAGTGGAACAGCAGACCAAGTGCAAAGCCATAAACGATGCCGCCAATAGCTTCCTGAATGAACAGCATCGTCACGCTGCCAACCGTTGGTGCTTCAGTGCCAAAAGCGATTGTAAACAGGGTGACAAAAATGACGAGACCAAAGCCGTCATTAAACAAGGACTCGCCTTCGATCTGGGTTGAGATACGTTCCGGTGCATCCAGTTTTTTAACGATAGCCAGTACTGCAATCGGGTCGGTTGGTGAGATTAATGCACCAAACAACAAGCAGTACACTAAGTCGAATTGCACACCTATCAGATGGCAGAATCCGTAAAGTGCGAAACCAATAAAGAAGGTAGAGAACAGTGTCGCTCCCAGTGCGAGCACTGTAATTTCCCATTTTTGGTCTTTGAGGTGAGGCAGTTTAATCCCAAGACCACCTGCAAATAAGAGAAAGCCCAATATCCCCTTAAGCAGAAAATCTTCGAAGTTAATGCTCGACATTGTCTTCGAAGCAATTTCTGTTAAATGAAACCAGTTATTTTGACCTGCGATAAGGATAAGAAGGGATAGAACCATGGAACCAGCAGTGATGGCAATTGTAGTTTGCATTTTGCCTATCTTGCTGTTTACAAAAGCAATTAACATTGCCGCTGCAGATAGAAAACAGAGAGTGTAGTAGACCGACATTGGATTCTCAGCATGTAACAAATTATGAATGAGAATTTTGTTCCTGACGTGATTAAATAGCAAACACTTTTTTGTCATGCAGAGGTGATTAATTTAGTCATTTAGACGTCTAGACTCCTTTTTAATGTGTGATAGGATGGAAAGATAACTAAAGGAATGAGGCTGTACTGTGGGAAGTAATGTAAGGCAACAGATAGAAGCTCAACTAAGAAAACGCATCTTACTGATAGATGGTGGTATGGGGACTATGATCCAGGGCTATAAACTGGATGAACCCGACTATCGAGGTGAACGTTTCGCCGACTGGCATTGTGACCTTAAAGGCAATAATGACCTTTTGGTTCTGACACAGCCCAAATTGATTAAAGATATTCATGCTGAGTACTTAGAAGCTGGCGCGGATATTCTTGAGACTAACACGTTTAATGCAACGACCATCGCAATGGCTGACTACGATATGGAAAGCCTGAGCGAAGAAATCAATTTTGAAGCTGCTAGGCTCGCTCGCGAAGTGGCAGACGAGTGGACGGCAAAAACACCAGATAAACCACGCTATGTGGCGGGTGTTCTCGGTCCAACTAACCGTACTTGTTCGATTTCGCCTGATGTGAATGATCCCGGTTATCGCAATGTTACGTTTGATGAGCTGGTTGCTGCGTATTCCGAATCGACGCGTGCCTTAATTAAAGGTGGCTCAGACCTCATTCTTATTGAAACTATTTTTGATACCTTGAATGCGAAGGCTTGTGCTTTTGCTGTCGATAGTGTTTTCGAAGAGATGGGTGTTAAATTACCGATCATGATTTCGGGTACGATTACTGATGCTTCAGGACGAACGCTTTCTGGCCAAACCACGGAAGCGTTTTACAATTCTTTGCGTCACGTTCAGCCGCTGTCATTTGGTTTGAACTGTGCTTTAGGTCCGGACGAGCTCCGTCCATACGTCGAAGAAATGTCGCGTATTTCTGAAAGCTTTGTATCAGCGCACCCAAATGCGGGCTTACCGAATGCATTTGGTGAGTACGACCTTTCACCTGAAGATATGGCCACGCACGTTAAAGAATGGGCAGAAAGTGGCTTCCTGAACCTAATCGGTGGGTGTTGTGGTACCACACCAGAACATATTCGTCAGATGGCAGAAGCCGTTGAAGGTGTGGCTCCTCGCCAACTTCCAGATTTACATGTGGCGTGTCGCTTGTCTGGTCTTGAACCGCTAGCTATCGAAAAAGACACTTTGTTCGTCAACGTTGGTGAGCGAACTAACGTGACTGGCTCTGCTCGCTTCAAGCGATTGATTAAAGAAGAGCTTTACGATGAAGCGTTAGAAGTTGCTCGCCAACAGGTGGAAAATGGCGCTCAGATCATCGATATCAATATGGATGAGGGCATGTTGGATGCCGAAGCATGCATGGTGCGCTTCCTTAATCTGTGTGCGTCTGAGCCAGAAATTTCTAAAGTGCCTATCATGGTTGACTCTTCAAAGTGGGAAGTCATTGAAGCAGGACTGAAATGCATTCAGGGTAAAGGCATTGTTAACTCTATCTCGCTTAAAGAAGGCAAAGAGAAGTTTGTTGAACAAGCTAAGCTAATCCGCCGCTATGGTGCTGCTGTCATCGTAATGGCCTTTGATGAAGTAGGGCAGGCGGAAACACGAGAACGTAAGCTTGAAATATGTACCAACGCCTACCGTATTCTGGTTGATGAAGTCGGTTTCCCACCAGAAGACATTATCTTTGACCCGAACATCTTTGCTGTGGCGACTGGTATTGAAGAGCACAACAATTATGCGGTCGATTTTATCGGAGCTGTTGCTGATATTAAGCGAGATTTGCCGCACGCGATGATCTCTGGCGGAGTGTCGAACGTTTCGTTCTCGTTCCGTGGTAATAACTATGTACGTGAAGCGATCCACGCAGTATTCCTTTATCACTGTTTCAAAAATGGTATGGATATGGGGATCGTGAATGCAGGTCAGCTGGAGATTTACGATAACGTCCCAGAGAAATTGCGTGAAGCAGTAGAAGACGTGGTACTGAACCGTCGTGATGATGGTACTGAGCGCTTGCTTGATATTGCGGCTGAGTACGCAGGTAAAGGTGTCGGTAAGGAAGAAGATGCCTCTGCACTTGAATGGCGTACTTGGTCTGTAGAGAAGCGATTAGAGCATGCATTAGTTAAGGGTATCACCGAGTTTATTGTTGAAGATACCGAAGAGGCACGTGTTAACGCCAGTAAACCATTGGAGGTGATTGAAGGGCCGTTAATGGATGGTATGAACGTTGTCGGTGACTTGTTTGGTGAAGGTAAAATGTTCCTTCCTCAGGTGGTGAAATCGGCACGTGTAATGAAGCAGGCCGTAGCGCACTTAGAGCCGTTCATTAACAAGGAAAAACAAGCGGGTTCTTCAAACGGTAAGATACTACTGGCAACAGTGAAAGGGGATGTCCACGATATTGGTAAGAATATCGTTGGTGTTGTACTTCAGTGTAACAACTACGAGATCATTGACCTTGGCGTGATGGTGCCATGTGAGCAGATCCTTAAAGTCGCGAAAGAAGAGAATGTTGATATCATCGGACTTTCCGGCTTAATTACCCCATCTTTGGATGAAATGGTGCATGTGGCGAAAGAGATGGAGCGTCTTGATTTCGACCTGCCATTACTGATTGGTGGTGCGACAACATCGAAAGCACATACTGCGGTTAAGATTGAGCAAAACTACAAGCACCCAGTGGTTTACGTCAACAATGCTTCAAGAGCAGTTGGGGTGTGTACTTCATTACTGTCTGACGAGCGTCGACCTGAATTTGTTGAAAAACTTGATGCCGATTACGTACGTGTGCGTGATCAGCATAATCGCAAGAAACCGCGTACTAAACCTGTCACTTTAGAACAAGCTCGAGCAAATAAGGTCGCGATTGACTGGGAAGCTTATACTCCACCAGAGCCAGCCAAACCGGGTGTACATGTTTTCGACGACTTTGATGTAGCAACATTACGTGAATACATTGACTGGACTCCATTCTTTATGACTTGGTCTTTAGTTGGTAAGTACCCTGCCATTCTTGAGCACGAAGAAGTCGGAGAAGAAGCAAAGAGGCTGTTTGCTGATGCAAATGAGCTGCTTGATAGGGTCGAGCGAGAAGGTTTGCTTAAAGCACGTGGTATGTGTGCGCTATTCCCAGCAGCAAGTGTTGGAGATGATATCGAAGTGTACACCGATGAGTCGCGTACTGAAGTGGCTAAAGTATTACATAATCTACGTCAGCAGACTGAGAAGCCTAAGGGCTACAATTACTGTCTCTCTGATTACATAGCACCAAAGTCTTCAGGTAAGAAAGACTGGATTGGCGCATTCGCGGTAACCGGTGGTATTGGAGAGCGTGAACTCGCTGATGAATACAAAGCAGCGGGAGATGATTACAACGCGATTATGATTCAAGCTGTGGCGGATCGCTTGGCTGAGGCTTTTGCAGAATACCTGCATGAAAAAGTGCGCAAGGACATTTGGGGCTATTCCGCGGATGAAGCTCTTTCTAACGATGATCTGATTCGTGAAAAGTATCAAGGTATTCGCCCAGCTCCAGGTTATCCAGCCTGTCCAGAGCATACTGAGAAAGGCTCACTTTGGGAGATGCTCAAAGTGGAAGAGACGATTGAGATGTCTTTGACCAGCAGCTATGCAATGTGGCCAGGAGCGTCTGTATCAGGATGGTATTTCTCTCACCCAGATTCGCGTTACTTTGCGATCGCGCAGATCCAGCAGGATCAGGTCGAAAGTTACGCTGATCGTAAAGGTTGGGATATGTTAGAAGCTGAAAAGTGGTTAGGGCCAAACATTAACTAATTCTCAGCAAGTTGGATCAAAAAAGCACAGCAAAAGCTGTGCTTTTTTATTGATGATTATTTGTCAGATCATGATGGTAGCAAGACCAAGGAACACGGAGAGGCCAATCACATCAGTGACTGTGGTTAATGCCATCCCTCCGGCTAGCGCGGGGTCGATGTTCATTTTCTTCAATAAGATCGGGATGGTTACGCCCGCGATTCCAGCGACCAAAAGGTTGGTTAGCATGGCTGCGGAAATAATGCCACCGAGCATCCAGTTACCTTTCCAAGCTATGACGATACCACCAATGATCAGTGCCCACATGATACCGTTCAATAGGCCGATTGCTGCTTCTTTCATTAGCAGCTCTCGTTTGTTGGCATCACCGATATGACCTAAGGCTAGGCCCCGGATGACCAAAGCGACGGTTTGGTTACCCGCAACTCCGCCCATGGAAGGAACGATAGTCATCAAGACAGCAATCGCCGCCATCTGATCTAAGGTCGCTTCAAACATGTTTGAGACTGATGCCGCAGCAAGTGCCGCCAGTACGTTTGCCCCCAACCATATGCTGCGTTTACGGGCAGATTTGACCACCGGAGCGAAGGTGTCTTCGTCATCGTCCATACCCGCCATACTCATCATGGAGTGTTCGGCGTCTTCACGAATTACATCCACCACGTCATCAATGGTAATACGACCGACTAGGTGCTGGTTTTCATCAATGACGGGAGCAGACACCCAATTACGGCGCTCAAATAGGCTGGCAATATCGGAGTCGCTCATGGTGACTTCGATGGCTTCGTCCGCATCTTCCATCACTTCAGCGACTTTGATGTCAGGTTGAGTTGTGATCAAAGTTGTGATCGGTAACTGGCCAATCAGCTGGCTGTTTTCATCTATCACATACAGTGCGTCGGTTGCTTCGGGAAGCTCCCCTTTCATACGCAAATAACGCAAGACGACATCGACATCGACATCACCACGAATGGTGATTACGTCGGTGTTCATCAATCCGCCAGCGGTATCCTCGGGGTAAGAAAGCGCGGTTTCCACTCGCAAGCGATCGGCGGTGTCCATTTGTGACAGAACTTCACGTGAGACATCGTCTGGTAGACTACGTAAGACGTAAGCAACGTCATCGGTGTCCATGCCTTCGGTGGCTTCGGCCAGCATCTCGGGTTCCATTTTAGAAACCAGAGCATCTTTGACGTCTTCGTTCAGTTCGTCGAGGATCTCACCGTAATCTTCCGGATCGGTGAGTTGCCAAAGGACTTCACGACTCTTTCGTGGTGAGGCTTCTAACAGATGGGCAATATCTTCTGGCTCCATGTCCTGTAATTGGCGACGGACATGGACAAAGCGGCCATTTTCTAGAGCATCTGTTACTTCTTGGAGGGCTTGGTGAGCTTGGTCGAATTCAATTTGCTCTGCCATTTCTTCCTCCTGACTCTAAATACTTACAATGCGTTGAATAGTAACTTAATTTTAGTGTTTATTTAATAAGTTAATATGAAGGTAATGATTTTTCTTATATGGGAGGAAAATTATTCTGCCTCCTCGAATTTATCTTCAATGAGGTGACAGACGGCTTCTAGAGCTGGGCTTGCATCACTACCCTCAGCACTGATAGTGACATGCTCTCCCTGAGCAGACTCGAGCATGAGTAGTCCCATAACGCTGTCAGCGGTCGCTTCTTTACCTTCATGGTTTTGGATAGTGAGAATTGCATCAAAAGACTGAGCGAGTTCGACAAGTTTAACGGCAGCACGAGCATGAAGGCCCAATCGGTTTTGGATGAGGACGGTTCGACTCTGTTGCTGCATACGTTATTCCTTATGTCTTTTCTCTAGTGTTGCATGGCGAATCTGAACCTGATGGCCCATTTGAGCGAAGTACTCGCCAATTTGTTGGGTAAGATAAACTGAACGGTGCTTACCGCCAGTACAACCTATTGCGACCGTTAGATAGCTGCGGTTGTTTTTTTCTAGTAATGGTAGCCAGTTTTCGATGAATTTCTGGATCTGCTGTTTAAGATCCAATACATCCTGATGGCTTTCCAGAAAAGATTTGATCGGTGTATCGAGCCCCGTCATTGGGCGCAATGCGGGTTCCCAATGTGGATTCGGCAGAAAGCGTACATCAAACACATAGTCAGCATCACTTGGCAAGCCATACTTAAAGCCAAATGACTGAAATACCATCACTAAGTCTTTGCGCTCTCGACCTTCAACACGCATGCGAACCGTCTCACTTAAGTCATGCAGTGATTGGTTGCTACTATCGATGATCAGATCAGCGTGTTCTTTCAATGGAGAAAGAATACAGCGTTCTTTTTCAATGGCTTGTTCAAGAGACGTGTTTTCGAGACTGAGTGAAAGGGGGTGTATGCGCCTCGTTTCGCTGTAGCGTTTGAGTAACGTGTCTTTCTTGGCGTCCAGAAAAAGAACACTAACGTCGGAAGATTTTTTTAGCTTCGTCAGCACATCGGTCACGAGATTCGGTTCGGTAGGCAGATTCCGGATATCAATACTGACCGCTACATTTTGCTTACTTGATTTGACCGATTTGACGAAATTATCGAGTAAATCCACCGGAAGGTTATCGACGCAGTAGTAGCCAAGGTCTTCAAGTACGCGAAGCGCGACGCTTTTACCTGCACCTGATTGGCCACTGACGACGATAAGGCGCATTACTGATTCACCATGATGTCGTAAAGCTCCTCATCAGATTGCGCTTTACGCAGCTGTTTGAGGACTTGTTTGTTGTTTAATCGTTCTGCCATGCTGGAAAGCGTTTTAAGGTGCTCTTTACACTGCGCATCAGGCACAAGAAGAGCAAAAAGGAGATCGACAGGACGATTATCTATCGAGTCAAACTCGACAGGAGATTCACATTGTATGAGTACAGCAACGGCTTTGTCACTGGATTGCATACGAGCATGGGGAATGGCTATTCCATTTCCGATGCCAGTACTACCCATTTTTTCGCGGCTGAGCATACACTCAAAAAGTTCAGTGGAGTTTTGACCAGTCTGCTCGGCGACGATCTCACTGATCATTTCTAGAGCGCGTTTTTTACTGGTGCACTGGACTGCACTTTTGGTGCAGTCCAATGAAAGGATTTCGCTTAATTGCATGATGTTTAGTGCGTGTTTAGTTTTTCTTTATGCTTGTTGAGCTGTCTGACCAGTTTATCAACAAGAGAGTCGATAGCGGCATACATACTTTCTTCGTCGGCAGATGCATGGATTTCGCCCTGATTGACGTGAAGGGTAGCTTCAGCGATTTGACGGAGTTTTTCAACTTTTAAAACAACATGAACGTTATTTATGTGGTCAAAGAAACGCTCAAGCTTTTGAAACTTTTCGTTTACGTAGTCTTGCATTGAATCGGTGAGATCAACGTGGTGGCCATTAATATTGATTTGCATAGACTTTCCTTCTCGGTTAGATGCCTAAAGCAGGCGTTTGCGCTGACTCGAAGGGGCAATGCCTAGTGATTCTCGGTATTTAGCTATTGTTCGTCTAGCGACCTGAATCCCTTGGTCAGCGAGTAGAGCTGCAATTTTGCTGTCACTCAGTGGTTTAGCACTGTTTTCAGCAGCAACGAGCTTTTTAATCAATGCTCGGATTGCAGTGGATGAACATTCTCCACCGTTGTCGGTACTGACATGGCTGGAGAAGAAATACTTCAGTTCGAAAATACCACGAGGGGTATGCATGTATTTTTGGGTTGTGACACGTGAAATCGTTGATTCGTGCATATCGACATCTAAGGCGACGTCATTGAGAACCATCGGCTTCATCGCTTCTTCACCATACTCAAAGAAATCGCGCTGATGTTCAACAATACACTTAGCAACTTTGAGTAGCGTCTCATTTCTACTTTCTAGGCTCTTAATCAGCCATTTTGCTTCCTGCAAGTTTGAGCGAATGTATTGGCTATCTGAACTGTTGCCTTTGCCAAGCGCTGCGTATTGTTGATTGACCTTAAGGCGTGGTACTGAGTCTGGATTGATAGTGACCACCCACTTACCATGATCTTTGAACACGGACACATCAGGTATGACATATTCTGCATGCTCTGCAGCGATTCGGCTTCCAGGTCGAGGGTCGAGCTGCTGAATGAGCTTGAGAGCTTCTTTGAGTTCAGCTTCTTTGAGCTTCGCTTCTTTGATGATCAGTTTGTAGTCGCGATTGCCTAATTGGTCGATATAGTCAGTCAGTACTAACTTCGCTTCTTTCAACCACGGTGTATCTTCTGGGAAGGTTGCCAATTGGAGCAGCAAGCAGTCTTGCAAGTTATTTGATGCGACACCCAGAGGGTCAAATTGCTGAACACGCTTACGTACGGCTTCGATTTCTTCGAGTTCTATTTCTTCATTGTCAAAGCTTTCAAGAATATCTTCGGTAGAAATGGTCAGGTAACCATAGTCGTCTACAGCATCAATGATTGCCATAGCGATGGTTCGATCCGTTTCGCTAAAAGGAGTCAGATCTAACTGCCAAGTGAGGTAGTCGTGCAGAGATTGAGTGGTTTCGCCTTGATAGACTGGCGCATCATCATCTAACGCAATACCAGTACTGCCTGTATTGGCGCTATAGACATCTTCCCAAGTGGTATCAATCTCAAGCTCATTGCTGATTTCAGACTTCTCTATCAGTTCTGAGCTGTCTTTGACTTCTGGCTCAGCGATTTCAGCGTTCGGCTCTTTTTCATCACTCGCTGCTTTGTCTTCAACATTTGAGGTCTCTTCGCTGCCTTCTTCGACTTCTAGCAGAGGGTTAGAATCCAAGGCTTCCTGAATTTCCTGTTGAAGATCTAACGTTGACAACTGCAACAAGCGAATTGCTTGCTGAAGCTGTGGGGTCATCGCTAACTGCTGTCCTAGCTTGAGTTGTAATGAGGGTTTCATTCAGTATTACTTGCCTTAGATGCTATAGAATCTTACCGTTCTTCACTTTAATCATAGACGGAATTGTTCGCCGAGATAAACTTGTTTTACTTGTTCGTTATTGAGTACTTGTTCTGGTGTACCCTCGGCAATCAAGTGCCCTTGACTCACAATGTAGGCTTTTTCACATACGTCTAATGTTTCACGTACGTTGTGGTCTGTGATTAATACACCCAGCCCACGATCACGCAGATGTTCTATGATCTTCTTGATATCAATGACCGAAATCGGGTCAACACCAGCGAACGGTTCATCCAGCAAGATAAATTGAGGATTGGCAGCCAAAGCTCGGGCGATCTCTACACGACGACGCTCACCCCCTGATAGTGCCATACCTGCACTGTGGCGAATGTGCTGAATGTGGAATTCTTCCAATAAGTCTTCTAACTTATCTTGGCGCTGTTCACGAGTCAGTTCTTCACGAGTCTCCAGAACCGCCATAATGTTATGTTCTACAGATAGCTTACGGAAGATCGACGCTTCCTGGGGCAGATAGCCAATCCCCATACGAGAGCGGCTATGCATCGGCAGGATGCTGATATCCTGCCCGTCAATCGTAATCGAGCCTTCATCGCGAGCGACTAAGCCGACAATCATGTAAAACGACGTAGTTTTACCTGCACCGTTAGGGCCAAGTAAACCGACGATCTGCCCAGAAGTGACTTCCAAGCTAACATCGGTCACCACTTTACGGTTACCGTAAGTTTTCGCTAAATGCTCTGCTTTGAGATTTGCCATAATTATTCTTGTACTGTTTGTGGCTGGAGCACCGTGGAGACGCGGTCGCCTTTTTCTTTACCGTCAGCAATCAGCTTCTGAGAAGAGATTTTATAACGGATTTTGGTGCCGCGAATGACGCTGTCATCTTGAGACAGCATGGCTTCATCTATCATGGTGAGTTGGTCATCAACCATGACATAGTACAGCTCTTTCGCTTCACCATAGAGGGTTTTACCGTCATCGGTGAGCTGAGAGAAAGTCGCCAAATCGCCGTATCCTTCGATCTCCTGAATGGAGCCGTCTTTTGGATCACGGGTTACAATGACTTTATCGGCGTTAATATTGATACTGCCTTGCTTGAGCTTTACGTCACCTAGGAAGGTTACTTTGTTGCTCTGCATATCAAGCTGCTGGCTGTCTGAATCAATGTAAACAGGTTGATCCTGATCGGTAGACAGCGCCAGTGCTTGTCCAGACATCAGCAAACAAGAAATTAGACTAAGGTGTGAGAGTTTCATATCTACCTTGTACATGTTTGTATAGGATGGCGTTGTTTTCAGCAAAGTTGCCTTTCATCGCCTGACCTACTGTTTCAAACTGAGGGCCAACCAAGGTGACTTGGTTGTCTGCCCAAAAATCACGATTGTCCAACTGGATGCCAAGCACATCCGTAGACATGGTATCAAAGCCAGAATCTGGCAATAAGTTTTTCGCCAAGACGTTGTCGTATAATGTCAGCACATGGTCCTGCCCGAGAATACCTCGGTCAGCAGTGACCTCCCATTCTTGGGTTGTGCCTTCTTTGTAAACTTTCAAGACCGGTTGATCAAAAAAGGTATCACCGCTTTTTGCGTAGTGATCGAGTTTAACGGACGTAATGATATAGCTGCGAATCCCTTCTTCGTTGTAAGAGGTATTCACTAAGTCTTCACCGCTAAACATAGGTAATTCGGTATCCGGTTCTACCTGAATGTCGAATGTCTTGCCTTTATCAAACAGGTAATAAGCAGACCAACAAATAACAAATGCCAGTATCAGGTAACCGATACGGGATAAACTCATATACTTAGACCTTTGTGGACATCAAGTTCATTGCGCGCTTGTAAAATGAGGTCACACACTTCTCTGACTGCACCGTGTCCGCCACGTATTGAAGTGACGTAATTTGCGCGTTGCGCCAGTAGTGGATGTCCGTCAGCGACGCAGACTTTTAAAGCTACTTTTTCCATGACAGGCCAGTCGATAAGATCATCACCGATATAACCGGTTTGTTCTGGCGCAATATTCAATTTGCTGCAAATGTCCTGATAAGCTTTTACTTTATCGTCTTGCCCTTGGTAAATCAGCGAGATTCCCAGAGCTTTCATGCGATTCTCAACAATGCGCGACTGTCGACCCGTGATGATAGCGATTTCAATGCCCGCATTCATCAAAGATTTTACGCCGTATCCATCTCGTGTATGAAATGTTTTCAGCTCTTCGCCATCATTGCCCATATAAATCAGGCCGTCAGAGAAGACGCCATCGACGTCGCATATTAACAGTTTAATCTCTTTGGCAATGTTAAGCGTGTTTTGTTCCACGGGTTTATACAGGGTTTCAATCAATTTTGACATCACATCACTCCCGCTTTTAACAAATCGTGCATATTTAAAGCTCCGACAACCTTGCCGTCTAGGCATAGAATGAGGCCATTAATGCTTTTCTGCTGCATAAGGTTGAGACCTTCAGCTGCAAGAATATTAGGGCTGGCGGTCGTTGGGTTGGTCGTCATGACTTCGCCAATTAAAGCACTGTGAATGTCAATTCTCTTGTCTAGGATACGGCGCAGGTCGCCGTCAGTGAAAATACCGACTAGGTGCTGGTGGCCATCAACGACGGCAGTCATGCCTAAACCTTTCTGGCTAATTTCCAGCAATGCTTCTCGTACCACAGTATCCGGTGTTACTAGAGGAAGCTGTTCACCCGTGTGCATGATGTCTGATAGCTTAAGCAGCAATTTTCTGCCCAATGCGCCACCGGGGTGAGAGAGCGCAAAATCTTCAGCTGTGAATCCACGAGCTTGCAGTAAGGCGACCGCCAATGCGTCACCCATGGCTAACGTCGCAGTGGTACTGGCCGTTGGCGCTAAACCCAGTGGGCAAGCTTCTTTTGGCACTGTGATTTGTAAGTGAAAGTCGGACAGCTTCGCCATATTAGATTCAGGCTTACCTGTCATACTGATGATCTTGATATTGAGTCGTTTAAGGACAGGGAATAGCCCCAAAATCTCAGAAGATTCGCCAGAGTTAGAAATCGCAAGGACAATGTCGCCAGGTTCGATCATCCCTAGGTCGCCGTGTGCGGCTTCACCGGGGTGAACGAAAAACGCTGAGGTTCCAGTGCTGGCTAGACTAGCAGCAATCTTGTTTCCAATATGTCCTGACTTTCCCATCCCCATGACGGCAACCTTGCCTTCTTTATTGGCAAGGATCAATTCACAGGCTTGGACAAAATCGTCGTTAATATACTGATCAAGCTGCTCAAGGGCTTCGATTTCTGTTTTTAATACATCAAGAGCAGCCGAGCGAAAATCAAACATGTCACTCTCCGGCAGGCAAAACTAAATTTAAGCTGTCATGTTAAGGATTAGGTATCCCTGATAAGCAATAAAGCAGCAGAATAATACAGCACCTTCTATTCGGTTGATACTACGAGATTTACCTAATGCCATTGCAACCAACAGCAACGAAATACCCAGCATGATCCAGAAATCACGCCCCATGGCATATTCGCTGAGGACGGAAGGGTTAAGGATGCCTGGAATCCCCATCACGGCAAGAATGTTGAAAACGTTAGAACCAATGATGTTACCGACAGCCATGTCGTCTTCGCCTTTCATTACGCCCGCAAGCGAAGCTGCAAGTTCAGGTAGGCTGGTGCCAACCGCAATAATGGTCAAACCGATAACCAGATCGCTCATTCCGAAGTACTGCGCAATAAATACAGCATTATTTACCAGTGTATCTGCAGCGATAGGTAGGATAATCAAGCCAACCACAACCCACACCGCCGCCTTGCCATTACTAACGCCTTCAGGTACTTCTGACTCTTGGTCCTCTAATAATGGATCAGGGCTGCCGCTGTCTTTCTCTTTTTTACTGATTCTAAGCATGGCAAGGATAAAGGCTGCAAACAAGACGAACAGCAGAACACCTTCATAGAAGCCCAAGTGGCTATCCCAAAGTAAAACACCCGCAAGGATAGTGACGCCGATCATTAGCGGTAGTTCACGACGCAAAACCGCAGAACTGATAGAAAGTGGCTTTATCATCGCGGTAATACCGAGAATTAAGGCAATATTAGCGATATTAGAGCCTAAAACGTTACCGACAGCGGTATCCGTTTTACCGTCCAGCGCCGCAGTAGCTGACACCATCATTTCTGGCGCCGAAGAGCCCATCGCTAGGATGGTCATACCGATCACCAATGGAGAAATACCGATATTTCGGGCTAGAGCAGCGGCACCAAATACGAGCTTGTCTGCGCTCCAAACCAGAAAGATTAATCCAACGACGAGAAACGCTATGGCTTCAAACATGATGATCCTTAATTCAGTGTACAACGTGATAAATTTAACCGTTAATTTTGACGGTTTAGGTGCTAAAAGGGAAGCAATTAATTGTTAACCATTTAAATTGACGGACGTATTAGACTTTTAGAATGAAACAGACTTCATTTAAAAAAATGTCAGCCATAATTAATTGAACAGTGCTTTTAATTTTCACACAATGTGCTTATGATTGCCCATTCAATAAGCTATGGCAGGGTTTACCATGTCCTCATCCGATCTCGTAACCGTTAATAATCTGACGTTTTCTCGTGGAGAAAGAAAGATCTTCGACGATGTCAGCTTGCATGTGCCGAAAGGTAAGATCACCGCCATTATGGGGCCTTCGGGCATAGGTAAGACGACTTTGCTGCGCCTGATTGGTGGTCAGCTATACCCTGAGCAGGGGGAAGTATTGTTTGATGGCAAGAATATTCCGTCACTCAGCCGCAAGCAGCTATATAAAGAACGTAAAAAGATGAGTATGTTGTTCCAGTCTGGAGCGCTATTTACTGATCTTAACGTTTTTGACAACGTAGCTTTCCCTCTACGTGAACATACCGATTTAAACGAAGAGCTTATCCGAACCTTAGTGCTACTCAAATTAGAGGCGGTCGGGCTTCGTGGCGCTTCTCAGTTGATGCCAAGCGAATTGTCTGGCGGTATGGCTCGCCGAGCAGCATTAGCACGTGCTATCGCGCTTGATCCTGAACTCATTATGTACGATGAACCTTTTGTGGGGCAGGACCCGATTACCATGGGAGTGTTGGTGGAGCTTATACGTAACCTGAACCAAGCTCTCGATGTCACCTCTATTGTGGTCTCTCATGATGTCCCTGAAGTGATGAGTATCGCTGATTGGGTCTATATTCTGGCTAACGGTAAAATCATAGCCAAAGGCTCGCCACAAGAACTGCGTGATAACCCTGATCCGCAGGTTCAACAATTTCTTAAAGGGGATGCGGATGGCCCAGTACCATTTCGTTATCCTGCTCAACCTATTGCGAAGGAGCTATTCTGATGTTGTCTGACTTCGCGAATTTTGTCGCATCGACAGGACGCAGAGCTATGGGTGTCTGCGAGTCGTTTGGTCGTGCTAGTTTAATGCTGTTTGGTGCACTGGCTTCTCGTCCACGCCCAATCCAAAATTTACCTTTGCTGGTGAAGCAACTCTACAGCGTTGGAGTTCAGTCCCTGATCATTATTGTGCTGTCCGGCTTATTTATTGGCATGGTATTGAGCCTGCAAGGTTATGTCATTCTGGTCGACTTCGGGGCAGAAGGCGCATTGGGTCAAATGGTCGCCTTGTCACTTTTACGTGAACTTGGACCTGTGGTGACAGCTTTGCTATTTGCTGGTCGTGCAGGTTCTGCGTTGACGGCTGAAATCGGTCTGATGAAAGCGACAGAGCAGCTATCCAGTATGGAAATGATGGCTGTCGACCCACTAAAACGAGTTATTGCGCCACGTTTCTGGGCTGGTGTGATTTCCATGCCAATGCTGGCCATGATTTTTATGGCTGTCGGCATTTGGGGAGGCCAGTTGGTTGGTGTGGATTGGAAAGGCATTGACCACGGTAGCTTCTGGTCCGCGATGCAAGCCTCCGTCGAATTGGGCCAAGATATTGGCAACAGCATGATTAAGAGCTTGGTGTTTGCCATTACTGTAACTTGGATAGCACTGTTTAATGGCTATGATGCGATTCCGACCTCGGAAGGTATCAGCCGGGCAACGACACGTACAGTCGTACACTCTTCATTGGCGGTACTTGGTTTAGACTTTGTACTGACTGCATTGATGTTTGGGAACTAAGTATGCAACAAACAAGAAAAATTGAATTATGGGTCGGCAGTTTTGTCCTTGCTGGAATTTGCGCAATTCTGGTGATGATTTTTCAAGTCGCTGACGTAAAGGGCATTGGCTCAAATGATACTTACTCACTGAAAGCAGAGTTCGACAACATTGGCAGTCTTAAAGTTCGCTCGCCAGTGAAAGTAGGCGGTGTCGTTGTTGGGCGAGTGACGGATATTGGCTTGGATACAGAAAACTTGCTACCTGTCGTGACGATGGCGATTGGCAGTCAGTATGACCAATTTCCAGAAACCTCCAGTGTTAAGATCTTAACTTCTGGCCTTATTGGTGAGCAGTACATTGGCTTAACTCCGGGCTTTGTTTTTGATGATGAGCAAATGCTGGTGGAGGGTGACTATATTGAAGACACTAAATCCGCTCTCGTATTGGAAGATTTGATCGGTCAGGTGCTGTACAGCGTCGGCGGTTCTGATTCGGCTAAAGAAGAGGAATAATCATGTTGAAAAAGTTAGTACTCACTTTGGTGACATTTGCTCTGTCGTTTACCGCTTCTGCGGCTCAAATAGATAAAACCCAGCCTTACCAGATGATGAAGCAGGTTTCTGAACAGGCGTTTGCCAGATTGAAAGCTGAACAAGATAAAGTGCACCAGGACCCAGACTATCTCAAAGTGATTGTCGAAGAAGAGCTGATGCCATACGTCAATGAAAAATACGCTGCCCTTAAGCTATTAGGCCCTAACCTGAAAGGAGCAAAACGAGAGGATGTTGGTAAGTTCATCGAAGCGTTTCGTGCTTATTTGGTGAGTTCTTATGCTCAGGTATTGACTCAATACACCAATCAGGACATTAAATTTGGCCCAGAGCCAAAATCCAGTCCTAAGAAAAGCATTACAGGCGTTAAGGTTGAAATCATCGATGCGCCACGCCCAAACATCAAACTCGAGTTCAAACTTCGCAAGGACAAAAAGAGTGGTGAGTGGAAGGCGTTTGATATGATTGCAGAGGGCATCAGCCTTTTATCAAGCAAACAGTCTGAATGGAGTGGCAAGTTACGTCAGGAAGGTATTCTTGCGGTAGCGAAAGATTTGGAAGATCTCGCTGCACAGCCAATTCGTTTTGAAGGTAAAGAGAAATGAGTGCCAAACAATGGCTAAGTGTGTCTGACGGCCACTATCAAATTACTGGCGCACTGGATAGAGAGTCGGTACCCGCCTTATGGCGCTCTTTATGTAACTGGAAGGTGACTAGTTCGACGATTGAAATCAGCCTAGAACAGGTCGAAAGAGTCGATTCAGCAGGTATGGTTATGCTAATTCATCTATTAGAGCATGCAAAAAAGCAAAACTGTCATATAATGCTCAGCTTCGTGCCAAAACAACTGCTAACTTTATTTCAGTTGAGTAATGTCGAAGAGTTTATCGACGGGCATTTAAAGAATTAAACAGGGGTGAATTGTGGATAGCGCAAAAGTACAACAGATTTTAGAAGAAGCACTTAACCTGGAAGAGCTACACGTTAAAGGTGAAGGCAGCCATTATGAAGTGGTCGCTGTTGATGCTAGTTTCGAAGGAATGAGCCGCGTTAAGAAGCAACAACTGATTTACGCTCCATTGATGGAATATATCCAAAGAAATGACATCCATGCTGTGTCCATTAAAGCATACTCTCCAGAAGAGTGGGCGCGTGATAAGAAGTTGATGTCACTGTAAGGGTTAATGATGGATAAGTTTCGAGTAAAAGGGTCAAAGCAACCTCTGGTTGGTGAAGTCACAATCTCTGGTGCGAAAAACGCAGCATTGCCAATTCTTTTCGCATCTATTTTAGCGGAAGAGCCCGTTGAAGTAGCCAACGTGCCGCATCTGCGTGATATCGACACGACGATGGAATTGCTCAAGCGTCTAGGTGCCAAAGTAGAACGTAATGGTTCTGTACACGTTGACCCGAGCAGTATTAATGAATATTGCGCTCCTTATGATTTAGTTAAAACCATGCGTGCATCTATCTGGGCATTAGGACCATTGGTTGCACGTTTTGGTCAAGGTCAAGTCTCTTTACCTGGCGGTTGCGCCATCGGTGCGCGTCCTGTGGATCTACACATCCATGGCCTAGAACAGCTAGGTGCCACAATCACACTCGAAGATGGCTACGTTAAAGCTAACGTCGATGGTCGTCTGAAAGGTGCGCACATCGTAATGGATAAGGTCAGTGTAGGCGCAACGATTACAATTATGTGTGCTGCGACTTTGGCTGAAGGTAAGACAGTGCTGGATAACGCTGCGCGTGAGCCAGAAATTGTTGATACGGCGGAATTCCTGAATACGCTTGGTGCTAAGATTTCTGGCGCTGGGACGGACACTATCATCATCGAAGGCGTAGAGCGTCTTGGTGGTGGTCAACATGCTGTCGTTGCTGACCGCATTGAGACAGGGACTTTCCTTGTCGCTGCTGCCGTTTCTGGCGGTAAAGTTGTGTGTCGTAATACCAAGGCTCAACTCCTTGAAGCTGTGTTGGCTAAGCTGGAAGAAGCCGGTGCGAAAGTTGAGACAGGCGAAGACTGGATCTCTGTCGACATGACAGATCGTGAGCTGAAAGCAGTGACAGTGCGTACGGCGCCACACCCAGGTTTCCCAACAGATATGCAGGCTCAGTTCACTCTGCTTAATCTGATGGCGAAAGGGGGCGGTGTGATCACCGAAACCATTTTTGAAAATCGTTTTATGCACGTGCCTGAATTAATGCGTATGGGCGCTAAAGCTGAAATCGAAGGCAACACAGTGATTTGTGGTGATGTAGAAGAACTCAGCGGAGCTCAGGTAATGGCGACGGATTTACGTGCGTCAGCGAGTTTAGTTATTGCAGGTTGTATTGCGAATGGTGAGACAATTGTTGATCGTATTTACCACATCGATCGTGGCTACGATAAAATTGAAGACAAATTGTCGGCTCTCGGGGCCAATATAGAGCGCTTTCGGGACTCTCACTAACCTCAGCTAACATTTGTAAGCCGAAACGAGAGTTTCGGCTTTTTTATGAGCGCTAGATCAGTTAGAGTCTGGGGCATATGTTATTGACTGTTTTGTTCTTGGAGAACAACCAATGATTGCACTACTACGTGTATTAGCTGTCGCGATTTTTGCAATTGTGATGTTTGTGTTTGGGTGCGGCTATTGTTTACTGAGTCCGCGTAACCCAAAACACGTTTTTACCTTTGGTCGCCTGTTTGGCAAGATGTCACGCGTATTTGGCATCACATTGGAACTGCGTTTACCAGAGGACGCATACAAACGTGGCCAGCACATTTATATTGCTAACCACCAGAATAACTGGGATTTGTTTACCGTTTCTTCTGCTGTGACGCCAAAAGTTGTCACGGTAGGCAAAAAGAGCTTGGCGTGGATGCCGCTGTTTGGTCAGCTTTACTGGCTGACGGGCAACATTCTGATCGATCGTGCTAACCGTTCTAAAGCGAAAGGGACGATTGATCAGGTGGTCGACAGCATGAATCAAAGTGACGTTTCTGTGTGGATGTTCCCAGAAGGAACCCGTTCACGTGGCCGTGGCTTATTGCCGTTTAAGACGGGCGCGTTCCACGCTGCGATTGGCGCTAAGTTGCCTATCGTTCCTATTGTGTGTAGCTCTACCAGTGGGCTTAAACTCAACCGCTGGAATAATGGCCATGTGATTGTTGAAATGCTGCCACCTATCAGTACAGAAGAATACGGTAAGGAAAACATCCGAGAGTTGGCAAATTTATGTCGTGAACAGATGAAAGATAAGCTCGAATCTCTGGATAAAGAAGTAGCAATGCTCAATCAGCAAGCGGGCGTAAAAGCTTAACTTCTAGTTAATGAGATAACGAAATTGAGCCTCAGCATAGACTGGGGCTTTTTTATCTCTGGGATCATCATATCTAAAACAAAAAAAGGTTGGCGCTTTCACGCCAACCCTTTCAGTATTTATTGCTTATCGCTAGATATCGTCACGCTCAATTGGACAGCTCATACAACGAGCACCACCGCGACCGCGACCCAGTTCATTACCTGGAATGGTCAGAACCTCAATACCGGCTTTGTCGTACTTCTCGTTAGTGTAGACGTTGCGTTCATAGCCAATCACTACGCCTGGCTTCACAGTGAGAACGTTGTTCGCGTCATTCCACTGCTCACGTTCCGCTTCATAGTTGTCACCACCTGTTGTGATGATCTTGAGGTAATCGACACCAAGTGCTTCTTCAATCGCGTGAGTGTAGCTTGGAACTTGCTCGACTTTCACTTCACCGTCTTCGCTGTCTCCCTTAGGAATCAGGCGCCAAGTATCAAGGTCTTTACGCATGATCTCTGGGTAAACGGAGAAAGTGTCAATATCCATATGGGTCATGACCGTATCTAAATGCATGCAAGAACGGTGTTTTGGCAAGTCGATGGCAATCACTTCTTTCGCTTGACCATTCTTAAATAGGTTTGCCGCTAAGTTTTCAACACCTTGTGCCGTCGTACGTTCAGACATACCGACCAACACCGCACCTTTACCGATAACCAGTACGTCGCCGCCTTCAATATTGGCGTTGTCGTAATGCAGATCTTCATCACCAAAGTATTTGATGAAGTCTTGCCCGGCGAATACAGGGTGCCAGCGATAAATCGCTCGTAGATGGTTCGTCTCACGTTGACGGGCTGGTTTCATCATCGGGTTAAGAGATACACCGCCGTAAACCCAACATGAAGTGTCACGAGTGAAGAGATGGTTTGGTAGTGGCTCGATAACAAAGTCCAGCGGACGATGCATCTTAGGTAGCATTGATGAAGACTGAATTGGCAGTTCTGAATAAGCCAAGCCACCGAGCAAGATCGTTGCTAAATGCTCATTATCCATATCCGATAAGTAATGGCGTAGGTCGCGAGCAAACGTCGGTCCGTAGCGGAAGTCAGAAATCTGAGTATCCAGTAACCACTCCTTGGCTTCTTTCACTGCCAAGGTCTCTACTAGGAGGTCGTGAAGTAGTAATACTTCGACGCCCTGATTTGTCAGAGTTTGTGCAAACTGATCATGTTCTTCACCTGCTGCTTCCACAGCAAGAACATCGTCAAACAGTAGCTCATGGCAGTTCGAAGGGGTGAGGTGGGTTAACGCTCGCTCTGGGCGGGCTAACAATACACGTCTTAACTGGCCTACTTCTGAGCCTACGTACAACTTACTCATTTTGCGTCCTTACAATAATATCCAGTGCGTATTTATGACAAGGTTGTTATCAAGATGCAAGCAGTAATGTTTGGTTCAAAAACTGGTTTTTATTAAATTCGTGGTTTTTAATTCTTTTGTATTGGTTTTTTGTGAACTTTTTAACTAAAAATTCAACTGTAAAATATGTGCGCTGACTTTGCGACTCTATTCGTCACGCTATTAGAGGGATTTTGACAAATTAAAATTGAATTCAGCATAGCTATTCACAACTTTGCCAACTGGTGGCAGAAAGGTATATTTCTATGCAGATCTCATTTTTCCTAAGATATGCAGTGATGAAAAATAAAAACGCATAACTAAGGGGAGGAAACTGCGATCGACGACCACAGATAATTCTGAATCACGCTGATGATAAAAAATTGTTAAGTTTCCGATGTTGTGAGCTGGATCCGGTGAGATCGTTAATGATTGCCTCAATAAAGATGACGATCCGAATGGATTGCGGGTAGTAATTTCGCTGGATCCATGCGATATTCCGTTGCGGTAAAAATCGATCAATGTTGTCACTATCTGGAGCCGACTTATGTCTCATGAAGACGAATATCTATCAGTTGAAGAATTAATTGAGATTCAAAAGGAAGAGACTCGCGAGATCATCCAAGCCTTACGTGAAGATGGCAGTGATCCAGATGCGCTGTATGAAATTGAACATCACCTGTTTGCAGAAGATTTCGATACGCTGGAAAAAGCCGTTGTTGAAGCGTTTAAAATGGGCTTTGAAGTATTGGAAGCTGAAGAAACAGAAGATGAAGATGGCAACAAACTGCTGTGTTGTGACGCCACAATGGAATCCGCTCTTGATGCAGAAGCGATTGATGCTCAAGTAGAGAAGCTGATTCACCTTGCAGAGAAATACGACATCATCTACGACGGATGGGGTACTTACTACGAAGGCGAAGATGCGCTGTACCCAGAAGAAGATGACGACGAAGAGTAACGAGTTGTTGAAGAAACCAGCCCAAAGGCTGGTTTTTTTGTCGCTGTAATTCGTCGAGGGATAAGTATCTTTCATTCAGACGATTCTTTATAATCACGCAAACTTGATCTAGCGCAATTTTAATAAGGGAAACATGCAGCTATCACTCGCAGGCTTATGGCAGATCTCTCCGCTTACTGACCTTTCTGTTCCTCAGGATGACATTACTTTCCCTGCAGCGTTGAGCGCGCGGCTACCCGATACATTGTCCGAACAAGAGATTGCGGAGCAAGAGTGGCACTTGATGCACGATATTGAAGTTGACGAGGCGATGCTGGCGTTTCCAGCCGTTGACTTGGTGCTTGGTGGCGTAGATTACCATGCTGAAGTGCGACTTAATGGTATTGCGTTGTTTGATTGTGATGGCTCACAGGCGGAATACAAAAAGGACATTCGCCCATATATGCAGTTAGGTCGAAATCGCTTTGAGATCCTATTTCTCGAAGAAGAAGAAGAGCTTTTGTTCGAAGAAGACAGGCTGGATATTTGTCCTTTAGGTGAACAACCTCATCAGAAGTTTGACTCGCGAGTGGGTATCTGGAAAGAGCCTTACCTGCAGTTTATCCGCCATGTGCGTTTAGATCATGTTGTAACCGAGCAGATCTGGCATCACGGCGGTGGTTGTGAGTTTATGGTCGATCTTCACTACAAAACATATTCACCGGGGCTGATTTCTGCTTCAGTTAAGTTTAATGGAATGACGTATCACCTGCCTATTGATGTACGAAATGATCATGCGAGCGCTCTGTTTCAGGTTGAAGCGCCGATCTATTTCGATGCCAGCCAACCTGATCCCAATGATCTGTATCAGCTAGAAGTGATGTTGGATGGTCAAACGCAGAAATTTAATATCGGATTGAGTGAAGATCTCTGCGTGACCCATTTCCCGGTGTAGTGGTTTTCAAACGTGAGCAGCTTGCTGTGAAAATAGCGGGCTTTGTTTACGTTGCCACACTCGCTCATGGAAATAATAGGCGAGGGTATTGATACTTGGCTCAATCGCGGCCATGACTCCACCAACTAACCAGCTCCCTGTCAAAAGATAAGCCACACTGAACGCCACACTAAAGTGTACAACGGCAAAGCTGGTGGTTTTCAGTGCTGTAGCGCTCTCACGTTTTTTCAACTGGGGTGAGGCTTGCCACACTCGTTCATGAAAATAAAATGCAACGGTGTTCACCATAGGTTCGATCATGGCAATCAGACTGCCGATCAAGATATCACCCGTTAATAGATACGCGACCGTGAACGCGATTGTGAAGTGAATAGCCGCAAAGGTTAGTGTCTTTTTCATGATGTGATCCAGTCTTTGGTGTGAATAGGTTCATTATTGATAATTATTATCATTAGTTAAATTCGATTGAAACTATAATATCAATCGTTAGTAACTATTAAAAAAGGCGCTCAATTGAGCGCCTTTTGTCTTTATTCAATCCACTTAACCTTGCGGTTTTACCACCAAGACATTGATGGGTGAGTTCTGAACCACTTTACTGGCGACGGAACCTAATACCACTTTATCCAGTTTAGAACGTTTATGGCTTGGCATCACAATCAGGTCGGCACCAAGCTTTTCCGCATAGTCGAGAATAGTCGCGTACGCTTTGCCTTCGGCTACGTGCGCTTTATATACGACTTCTTCAGGAATGTGCTGGACAGCGAACTGTTTCAGCTGACTCTCAACGTCATTTTTCATTTTTGCTGCGGCATCCTTTGGAAAGTAGGTCGCAACCATTGACATGTGAATACCTGGTAATACGTTCAGAAGATGAACTTGAGCATTGGAGTGCTTGGCGTGCCAGACAGCCAGCTCAAGTGCTTTATCAGAAAAGCCTTTGTCGTTCAGATCGACAGGAACAAGAATTTGCTTATACATCGATAGCTCTCTATTCAGTCACAACCATGGAAATGGCTGAGATGTGCATCCTTAGTTAATACCAAATCCACCAGATTTAAGTGGTTTAGTATAAGTGTAGCCTCACTTCCTTCTATGGAGCGAGGCTAACTAAGTTACGCGCTCAGTTCATCCTTACGAGCTCGTCTTCTCTGGTTCATACCTAGACCAATGAGCAGTAGCAGTGCAGGAACGAAGACCCACTCTTTCATTGGTCGATCTGCATCCACTACAACCGAGCGAATTTCCCAGTCGAAATCAACGCCAGCTGCTTCTGCTGGGCTACCGAATTCGACCATATCGACCAACATACGGCCATTGCTGTTATTTAGCATCAGACCCATAGATGAGATACGATCTTCAGCGGATTTTGCGCTGTCCTCAAATGGCAGTCGGACGGTCTTCGAGATGAAATCGCCTTCAAGGTTCTCACCCGCAACAAGAAGCTCAATCTCTTGACCAACTGGCAGCTGTTCAGTGATTTGTGCGATCTCTGTACCTGGGTGAAGTACTTTGGCTGGGTAAATTTGATCCCACCAGAAACCAGGGCGGAAGAAAGTAAACGTCAGAACCAAGAGCAGAACCGTTTCCCACCACTTGTTCTTAGTAAACCACCAGCCTTGTGTTGCTGCAGAGAATATCAGCATTGCGATGACGGAAGATATGATCGTGAGCAACAAATGCCACCAACTATCAATACCCATCAAAAGAAGCTGAGTATTGAAGATGAACATAAATGGCAAGATGGCAGTACGAATATCGTAGGTGAAGCCTTGAATACCCGTTCGAATTGGATCCGATTTTGCGATAGCCGCTGCTGCAAAAGCAGCCAAACCAACTGGAGGTGTATCGTCTGCCAGAATACCGAAGTAGAACACGAACAAGTGAACGGCGATTAGAGGGATAATCAAGCCGCTTTGTGCACCCAACGTCACGATAACGGGTGCCATCAGTGTAGATACTACGATGTAGTTTGCGGTTGTCGGCAGACCCATACCTAATATAAGACTGATCACAGCGGTAAACAGTAGCATCAGGATAATGTTACCGCCCGAGATAAACTCAACGAAGTCCGTCATCACTAGACCGATACCCGTGAGTGTGACAACGCCAACAACCGTACCAGCCGCCGCAGTGGCAACACCGATACCGATCATGTTACGTGCACCCGAGACTAGGCTCTCTAGCAAATCAATAAAGCCTTCTTTGGTTTGCTCAGCAATGGATCCTTGCTTTGACATTACGGCCATTAGAGGACGTTGAGTAATCAGGATAAAGATCATGAATACCGTTGCCCAGAACGCAGACAAACCTGGAGAGAAACGCTCTACCGTTAAACACCATACTAGAACCACAATTGGTAGTAGGTAGTGTAAGCCAGACTTAATTGTTGGGCCTGGATCTGGCACTTCAGTCAGTTCAGCATCAATTTCAATTGCGCCCTCTTTGGCGTACCTAGCAGAGACATTGACTAAGCCGACGTAAGAAAGGAGAAGCGCAACGGTGACGATTGGTGTTGCTGCATCGCCGAAGACATCTTTCGTCCAACCGACACCGTAGTACACCACGGCACTGATGACACACAAGCCGAGAATGGTGCCAGTAAATGACAGCAAGCTCGCGATTAGCGTTGGGTTATGACGACGCGGAAGACCAGTCATACCCGCTTTACACGCTTCTAGGTGAACAATGTAGATCAGAGCGATGTATGAGATTAGAGCCGGAAGAATCGCGGCCTTAATTACCTCTACATACGAGATACCGACATATTCAACCATCAAGAATGCAGCTGCGCCCATGATAGGTGGCGTTAGCTGACCGTTGGTTGAAGCGGCAACTTCTACTGCACCTGCTTTTGTTCCTGGGAAGCCGACACGTTTCATTAATGGAATAGTGAAGGTACCAGTCGTTACTACGTTGGCAATGGAGGAACCAGAAACCAGACCAGACAAACCTGATGCCACAACGGCCGCTTTTGCTGGGCCGCCTTTCATATGGCCAAGTAGAGAGAAAGCGACTTTAATGAAGTACGCACCCGCGCCAGCACGCTCTAGCATGGCGCCGAACAGTACAAACAGGAATACGAATGACGTCGAAACGCCTAATGCAACACCAAATACACCTTCCGTTGTTAGCCACAGATGAGACATAGCCTTGTTGAGGCTTGCCCCTTTGTGAGCGATAACATCTGGCATGTACGGACCGCCAAAGGTGTACAATAAGAAGACGGCTGCAACAACCATCAGTGGTGGACCCAGTGCACGGCGTGTTGCTTCAAGTAGCAACACCATACCCATGACGGCAACAACAATATCAAATGTTGTCGGAGCCCCTGAGCGGCCAGCCAGCTCGGTGTAGAAAATATAGATATACGCTGCGGAGAAACTGCCAGCTAACGCAAGTAGCCAATCCAGAGCAGGAATTCGGTCACGAGGAGAGGTTTTCAGAGCGGGGTAAGCGGTAAACGCTAGGAACACGGCAAACATCAAATGTATCGAACGTGCTTCAGTGTCGTTGAGTACGCCAAAATTAAATATGAACGGCAGAGGGGATGCGTACCAAAGTTGGAATAATGACCAACATAGGGGCACAAACCATAAGATGCGGCCAGGAATCCCCAATGGGGCACGGGCACCTGTGTCGGCTTGAGCTACCATTTCTTGCACGTCTTGAGACGGAGATGTTGTCTTCGACATGTACTTAATCCTTATTATAAATGGCCTGTCTTTTTATGATTGTCAGAACCTGATTTTGCATCTTTCAGTTTAGTGAAAAGATGAAATATTGCTCGGTTGTAAGTTTTTGATAGATAGAAATAAAGAGGAGTTTCAAAAATGTGAAACTCCAAATAATACGATATTGCTCAATACCTTAGAGCTTGATGCACCAAGGAGGTTGTGACCTCCTTGGTGAACAAAGAGAGGTTACTTAAGTAGACCTACTTCTTTGTAGTATTTCTCAGCACCTGGGTGTAGAGGGATAGAAAGACCAGCTTTCACCATGTCTTCTTTCTTAAGGTTTGCAAACGCAGGGTGCAGACGCTTAAAGGTATCGAAGTTCTCGAATACAGATTTTGCAACGTTGTAAGCAACTTCGTCAGAAACGTTTGTTGTAGTTACCATAGTAGCGGCAACACCAAAGCTGTTTACGTCTTTATCTGTACCACGGTACATGCCCGCTGGAACTGTACTGAATGCGTAGTATGGGTTGTCGGCAACGATTTCATCGATTTTCGCGCCAGTCGCTGATACTAGCTTCGCATCACATGAAGTGGTTGCTTCTTTGATGGATCCGTTTGGATGGCCAACAACATAAACGAACGCGTCGATTTTGTTGTCACACAAGGCTTGTGAACGCTCAGAACCTTTTAGCTCAGAAGCAAGCTTGAAGCTGTCGTTAGTCCAGCCCATTGCTTCCATTACGACACCCATAGTCGCACGGTCACCAGAACCTGGGTTACCGATGTTTACGCGCTTGCCTTTCAGGTCTGCAACGTTTTCGATACCAGAGTCAGAACGAGCGATAATGTTGAATGGTTCTGTGTGTAGAGAGAACATTGCACGTAGCTCTTTGTACGGGCCTTGTTCAGCAAACTTACTTGTACCGTTGTAACCATGGTACTGCCAGTCAGACTGAACGATACCGAAGTCCAGCTCGCCCGCACGGATAGTGTTGACGTTGTAGATCGAACCACCTGTCGATTCTACAGAACAACGAATGTTGTGATCTTTACGGCCTTTGTTAACTAGCTTACAAATTGCACCACCAGTTGGGTAGTAAACACCAGTTACAGAACCTGTACCAATAGTGATGAATTCTTGAGCGTTAACCGCGCCAGCACCCATTACAGCAGCTGCAATAGCACCAACTTTAATAAGTTTGTTCAATGCCATGAATTTCCCTTCCTTTATTCATTATTAACCCCATAGCAAGTGTAGTCGCTACGGGAGTTTCCTATTATGGAAACGGCATCTTTTTCAATCCGTATGTTGAAAAAGTGGCTGAATAATACCAAAAAATTGGCACATAATTACACGATTGTTAAAAAATGTAGCGAAATTGGCTGGTTTTTGCGCGAAAATTTAACCTGAATTAGCAGGTTAAACCACTGGTGAATCAAGGGTTTAGCTTAGTGTGTATTTAGAAGAAGAGATTTATCTAAGATGTGATTTGAGTCACAAGAAGAATGCCATCGAGTGACTCAATAATAAGGGGTTATATCTGAAACTTATCCAGTATATTCAAATAGTTCGCAGACTGAATTGAACAATTGTTCCGTGGTCATATTCAGTGTCGGAGTGATGAAGATAGTATCGTCACCAGCCACTACACCTAAAATGCCTTCTGCTTTACCTAACGAGTCCAGCAAGCGAGCGATAAGCTGAGCAGCGCCCGGTCCAGTATGAATAACCACTAAAGCATTGTTTCGGTCAATATCCAGTACCAGTTCACGCAAAGAACTGGATACTGTTGGTACACCCAATTCTGCAGGTAAGCAGTAGACCATCTCCATCTTAGCGTTGCGAGTACGCACTGCCCCGAATTTAGTCAACATACGGGAAACTTTAGACTGGTTGATGTTTTCGAAGCCTTCATTTTTCAGAGCCTCAACAATATCCCCCTGGGAGCCAAAACGTTCCTCTTTCAATAGCGCTTTGAAGGCACGGACGAGGTTATCTTGTTTTTCTGAATGACGCATGGTTCTCTCTCAACCGTAGTTTTATAAAAATCAAGTGAATATTCTCGCATAGCTATGCATATTGTGCCAATGCTATCCCTAAAATCTGTCTAACGTGTCACTGTAAACGGAGATGTAAGATTGCAATTTTTAATTACTTAACCCTTTGTCAATAAAGGTAAATGTAAGGATAATAAACACTTGTGTGTAGCACGTTGTTACTGAGTTGCGCAAGGTCGCAAAGCTGACGTTAATTGATTGTAATCAGTATGTGATTGCTATAGCTTTGGACAGCGTTGATTTCAAATCACCCCAAGACTTATAAAGAGATTCATCTCAAGGAGAACTACGATGAAAGTAGCCGTTATTGGTGCCGCTGGAGGCATCGGTCAAGCCCTAGCCCTTTTACTAAAAAACCGTCTTCCTGCTGGTTCAGATTTAGCACTTTACGACATCGCTCCGGTTACTCCGGGTGTTGCTGCTGATCTAAGCCACATCCCAACGCCTGTATCAATCAAAGGTTATGCGGGCGAAGATCCAACGCCAGCACTTGAAGGTGCGGATGTTGTTCTTATTTCAGCGGGTGTTGCACGTAAGCCTGGTATGGATCGTGCGGACCTATTTAACGTCAACGCTGGTATCGTTAAGTCTCTTGCTGAGAAAATCGCTCACGTTTGTCCTAAAGCGATGATCGGTATCATCACTAACCCAGTCAACACTACCGTGCCAATTGCGGCAGAAGTTCTTAAGAAAGCGGGCGTTTATGATAAGCGTCGCCTGTTTGGTGTAACAACTCTGGATGTTATCCGTTCTGAAACTTTCGTTGCGGATCTAAAAGATAAAGATCCAGGTGAAGTGCGTGTACCGGTTATCGGTGGCCACTCTGGCGTGACAATCCTTCCTCTGCTTTCTCAGGTAGAAGGTGTTGAGTTCACTGCAGAAGAAGTAGAAGCACTGACTAAGCGTATCCAGAATGCGGGTACTGAAGTGGTAGAGGCAAAAGCGGGTGGCGGTAGCGCAACTCTGTCTATGGGTCAGGCGGCTTGCCGATTCGGTCTTGCTCTAGTGAAAGCACTTCAAGGTGAAGATGTGGTTGAGTACGCTTACGTAGAAGGTGATGGCGAGCATGCACCGTTCTTCGCACAACCAGTGAAGCTAGGTAAAGATGGCGTTGAAGAGATCCTGAGCTACGGTGAACTGAGTGCATTCGAAAAATCAGCACTTGATGGCATGTTAGAAACACTGAACGGCGACATCCAAACGGGTGTGGATTTCGTTAAGTAAGCCATAAATTAATATTATAAAAAGCCGACTTTGAGTCGGCTTTTTTGATCCTTTTTATCCCTTAGGTTGTAAATAGATAAACAAGGGGAGAGGAATATGGATATTACTGAAATCGAAAAAGGTATGCTGGTGGAATGTAAACAGGGCGTCGGAAGAGTCTTGGCCGTTGATAAGAAGAACCATACGGTTCTTATTGAGGAGCGTGATTCTCATCAGCAGTTTGCCGCTGACATCAGCGAATTAATGGATGACCCACAACTGCATATAGGTTGTGACAAGTACTATTGATTCCTGACCACAAAAAAAGCGAGCTCAATGCTCACTTTTTTTATGGTATTTGCAAATTACTTACGAACAGCAATAGCTTCAATTTCGATACCCACATCTTTAGGTAGACGAGCCACTTCCACACATGAACGTGCAGGGTAGTTTGCTACGTTATGCTCATCGAAGAATTTACCGTACACTTCGTTAACTGTGCCGAAGTCATTAAGGTCTTTTACGAAAACCGTCATTTTAACGATGTCAGTAACAGACAAGCCAGATGCTTCAACCACCGCTTTTACGTTATCCAGAGACTGGCGAGCTTGTTCAGCGATGTCTGCTGATACTTCACCTGTTGCAGGGTTTACTGGGATCTGACCTGAAGTCAGTACCATGTTACCTAGGTCTACACCTTGTACATATGGGCCAATAGCAGCAGGAGCGGATTCTGTATGAAGTACTTTAGTCATTATTATGTTCCATCTGTTGAGGGTTAACGTAATTAAGGGAAGTCAGTGTGCCGTGAAAGCAGAGCGGCGTAAAGAAAAATCCCTGCTATCAGAGAGCAGGGATTGATAATTTATGATTAAGCGGACGATTAACGTTCAGTAACGATTTCTCGTGAGAAGACCTTCTCACAATACTTACATTTTAATCGCACGTTATCTTTTTTCTCGAACACTTTAAAGCTGGTTTCTACAGGTTCATCGTGGGTAATGCAGTTACTGTTTGGGCATTCAAAGACGTTGTTGATCTGTTCTGGTAAATCCAGTGCCAGTTTCTTCACAACCTCGTAGTTTTCAATTTGGTTAACCGTGGCATGCGGTGCGTATAAGGCCAGCTTGCTTGCCTGCTCCTCACTAATAAAAACATTTTCAATCTTAAGCAGGTCTTTGTGGCCGAGGGCCGAAGACGGCAAATTGAGGCCAACAGTTACGCGCTGCTCTGACTTATCCATTGAAAAGAGCTTGAGAACTTTAATACCAATCTGAGCTGGGATGTGGTCAATAACGGTGCCGTTTTTGATTGCTTCAACCTGCAATTGAGTTTCTTTAGCCATGATGATTCTCCCGATTACAGTGATTGGTTTAAAACAAGGGCAAGTAGGGCTTCACGCGCATAGACGCCATTTTCAGCCTGTTCAAAGTAATAGGCGTGTGGCGTTTTATCGACATCAACAGTGATTTCATCCACACGAGGTAGTGGGTGTAGCACTTTTAGATTATCGCGCGCGCCTTCCAGCAGGGCTGCAGTTAGGATGTAGGCGGATTTGATGTGTGCGTATTCCGACTCGTCAAAGCGCTCTTTCTGAACACGGGTCATATACAGCACGTCCAGCTCAGGGATGACGGTTTCCATGTCCGTGTGCATGCTGTATTCAATGCCAGCTTCATCCAACTCTTCACAAATATAATCTGGCATCGCCAGTGCCTCTGGAGCGATGAAGTAGAAGCGAACATTGTTAAACTTCGCCAGAGCCTGCGTCAGAGAGTGAACAGTACGGCCGTATTTCAGGTCACCAACAAAGGCAACATTGAGGTTATCGAGACGGCCTTGTGTTTCGGCAATAGAGAACAGGTCGAGCAGAGTTTGGGTTGGGTGTTGGTTCGCTCCGTCACCCGCGTTGATGACAGGTACACCATTGGAGAATTCAGAAGCTAATCGTGCAGCGCCTTCCTGTGGATGACGCATAACAAATGCATCGACATAAGAAGAGATAACTTGAACCGAGTCCGATAAGGTTTCTCCTTTCTTGGCTAGCGAAGTGTTACCGCCATTATCAAAACCAATCACGCTGCCACCGACGCGCTGGATAGCGGTTTCAAAAGACAGACGAGTACGGGTAGAAGGCTCAAAGAAGCAGCTGGCGATCACCTTGTTCTTGATCAGCTCAGGATTAGGCTCTGCTTTGAGTTGACCTGAGGTTTTGACAATCAGTTCCAGCTCTTCACGAGAAAGCTCAGGAATTGAGATAATGTGCTTGTTATAAAGCGTGTTCGTCATAATCATCGTCCCATCTGCAATTTAGGCAATAAAAAAGCCTCCCAACAGGGAGGCTTTAAAAAACGGTGGAAATAGTAAAAAGACCAGCCATTAAGCGTTTTGGCTTAGCTAATGTAAATCGTTTTGTAGAACACGTTTTACGTGGCATTTGGTCACTACCTCCAGACAAATTGCCGAGCATTATACGCTGAAGATTTGTTAACGCAAGCGATTACATCGAAGCTTTATGGTGCAATTTTTGTTGGTGTTATGAACCGAGTGTTGCGACCATCACAGCTTTAATTGTGTGCATGCGGTTCTCTGCTTCATCAAACACAATTGAGTGGTCAGACTCAAACACTTCCTCGGTGACTTCCAGCCCATTCATGCCGTATTTGTCTGCTACTTCCTTGCCTATGGTGGTTTCATCATTATGAAATGCTGGTAAGCAATGCATGAACTTGACTTGCGGGTTACCGGTTTTATCTAGGGTGTCCATATTGACTTGATAAGGCTTCATTTGTGCAACTCGCTCATCCCAAGCTTCTGGAGCTTCACCCATCGAAACCCACACGTCAGTATAAAGGAAGTCGCAATCTTTAACGCCTTCATCAACGCTTTCAGTCAGCGTGATGTTTGCCCCGGTTTGCAGAGCAATCAATTGGCAGTTTGCCACCAGTTCTTCTTCTGGCCAGAAAGCTTTAGGGGCGACGAGACGAATGTCCATGCCCATTTTGGCAGCTCCTACTAATAGAGAGTTGCCCATGTTGTTGCGTGCATCGCCTAAATAAGCAAACTTGATTTCATGGAGCAGTTTACCGCGGCTGTGTTCAAGCATGGTGAGAAAATCGGCCAGTATTTGAGTGGGGTGAAACTCGTCGGTTAAACCGTTCCACACGGGGACACCAGCGTATTGCCCCAGCTCTTCTACGATCTCTTGGCCGAACCCTCGATATTCAATGCCGTCATACATTCTGCCTAATACACGCGCGGTGTCCTTCATCGACTCTTTATGACCGATCTGTGAACCGGATGGGCCGATGTAAGATACCTGTGCGCCTTGGTCGAAGGCTGCTACTTCAAACGCGCATCGGGTACGAGTGGAGGCTTTTTCAAAGATCAGGGCGATGTTTTTGCCTACGAGCTTTTTCTGTTCTGTGCCCGCGTATTTTGCCTTCTTAAGATCCGCAGATAGATCGAGTAAAAACTGGATCTCTTTTGGGGTGAAATCGAGAAGCTTAAGGAAATTTCGGTTACGTAGATTGAAAGCCATGCTTCAGTCCTTCATTGCTCATTATTTTAATAGGACTAGTTAAACATAGTTATGTGATGTTTGTGAATAATTATTTTAAAAATATGGCGGGATATAAATAATATCCCGCTTTTTGTGACTATAAATTCTCTTCTGCAAACTCAGCCAGACGACTGCGTACGACGCCATTTAGGTGGACATTGGCGCTGCCTTCGAAATTCTTGAAGCGTTCAACCATGTAGGTTAACCCTGAGGTAACAGGGGTGAGGTAGTGGGAGTCAATCTGTGCCAGGTTACCCGAGCAAACTATCTTAGTACCTTCACCACAGCGAGTAATGATGGTTTTGATTTGCGAAGCGGTTAGGTTCTGACACTCATCCAGCAACACAAACGCGTTCTGGATTGAGCGGCCACGCATAAAGTTGATCGACTTAAACTGTATATTGGCTTTGTCGCAGATGTATTTCAGTGAGCCTTCCGTACAGTGGTCGTGCTTATGTAGCGCTTCCAGCGTGTCCGTTACCGCCGCTAACCAAGGCAGCATTTTTTCCTCCTCACTGCCGGGCAAGAAGCCAATAGATTCGCCGATATCTGGCGTATTACGTGTGACGATGATCTTGTCGAACATACCGTGTTCAATGGTTTGCTCCAAAGCGGAAGCCATAGCAAGTAGCGTTTTACCACTGCCCGCAGCCCCGGTGAGAATCACCAAATCAATATCAGGATCGAGTAAGGCATCTAACGCCATGCCCTGATAAATGTTCTTCGGCGTGATGTCCCACGCTCGGCGATGCATCATACGCTCGCGGCTGAGATCTTTGAGTGTCACTTTTTCCGGGGTTATTTCTTCCACTCGTCCTGCAAAGTCACTTTCTTCATCAATAACATACTGATTGATGTACGTCGGCTCAAAAGGTTCTCGGTCTAGAGTGTGGAACGTGTGACCGCCAAGGTTCTTACTCTCGACTTCTTCGATATTACTCCAGAAGTCGCCTTCGATTTGTTGGAAGCCTTTAGTTAGGTACTGAACGTCATCAATCAATTGGTCCGTTCGGTAGTCTTCAACGAAGCGAACGCCAGCGCCTTTGGCACGCAAGCGCATATTAATATCTTTGGTGATCAGAACCACTTCACGTGGTGCGCGTTTATTTTGCAGATAAAGCACCGCATTAAGAATGCGATTATCGCCAGCCTTGTCTGCAAAAGCCTTAACGGTTTCTTGCAGCTCAAAATCGGCGAGAATAGAGATATGTCCGGTGTTTTCTTTATCGCGGTTGATGGGAATGCCTTCAGAGATTTCATCTGGTGTGGCGTCTTTGAACATGGCTTCCATTGCGCGGATGGCCACTCGGGCATCGCGGGCAACGTCGCGTTTGCTGTCTTTGATTCGGTCGAGTTCTTCGAGGACGGTCATTGGAATGACCACGTCGTGTTCTTGAAAGGAATAGATGGCTAAAGGTTCATGAAGAAGGATGTTGGTGTCTAGGACAAAAAGTTTCCGATCCGTGTCACCCATAAGCGTCTCCTTGCCGTGATGCGGCTTGTTTGCCATTCACAATCGCTTGTGATGATGGCCTACCTGCGGTTGCTTGCAGCATGTCGCTAAGTCGCTCAGAGATCGCTGTCGGTTAGCTGATATGCTACAAACCCGTGTTGATCGTCATCCGAAATAATGCATCTCTCGTGCCAGTCGAAAAATTGACACCATCGCCTGCATTCTCATTTGTGAGTATAAGTCAGATTTCCAACTCTCTTTTTTAGATTTGCCACTCTTTTCTTACACTTTGATGTCATGCAAAAGATAGAGAAAAATTTGTTGTTTTTTGAGGTGTTTGTGCGTGACCAATATCACAGCTTCGAGTAATATGAGCGACCTTTTTGGCGTGACTGCTGACCATTAACTTCCCCGTCAGTTGCCTTTCAAGTCACGCAAGAACAACTAAGATAAATAGACCCATTTTTGAATTAAACAGATGAGGTAGTCGATTCATGACATTTGCTTTGGGCCAGCGCTGGATCAGCGATACAGAAAGCGATTTAGGTTTAGGGACTGTAGTAGCACTGGATGCTCGCACTGTGACACTTATGTTTGCAGCTTCAGAAGAGAACCGAGTATACGCTCGTAATGATGCGCCAGTTACCCGAGTAACCTTTAACGCTGGTGACGTCGTTGACAGTCAGCAAGGCTGGTCACTTAAGATTGAGCAAGTGGTCGAGGACCAAGGTCTGTTTGCCTACATCGGTACCCGCGAAGACAGCGGAGAGCAAGAGGTGATGCTGCGCGAAATCATGCTCAGCAACCAAATCCGTTTTAATAAGCCGCAAGATAAATTGTTCGCTGGTCAGATTGATCGCATGGATAACTTTGTGCTCCGTTATCGTGCATTGATGAACCAATATGAGCAGCATAAAAGCCCGATGCGTGGTCTGTGTGGCATGCGTGCTGGTCTGATCCCGCATCAGCTATACATTGCTCATGAAGTCGGTCGTCGTCATGCGCCTCGCGTTTTGTTAGCCGATGAAGTAGGTCTAGGCAAAACCATTGAAGCTGGGATGATCATCCACCAGCAGGTGTTAGCGGGCCGAGCGGAGCGTATCTTGATTGTGGTACCGGAAACGTTGCAGCATCAATGGTTAGTGGAGATGATGCGCCGCTTCAATCTGCATTTTTCGATTTTTGATGAAGAGCGCTGTATTGAGGCGTTTGCTGATTCAGATAACCCGTTTGATACCCAGCAATATGTACTGTGTTCACTGGATTTCTTACGTAAGAGTCGTAAGCGTTTTGAGCAAGCACTTGAAGGTGAGTGGGATCTGTTGGTTGTCGATGAAGCGCACCATCTAGAATGGAGCCCAGAGCAGCCAAGCCGTGAATATCAGGTGATTGAGGGGCTGGCAGAGCGCACGCCGGGCGTACTTCTTCTGACCGCAACCCCAGAGCAACTAGGACGTGAGAGTCACTTTGCCCGTCTGCGTTTGCTGGACTCAGACCGCTTCTATGACTACCAAGCATTTGTTGAAGAAGAAGAGCAATACGCGCCAGTAGCGGACTCGGTGAGTGCGCTGTTCTCTGGTCAACAGCTTGAGAATAACGCTAAAAATCAGATTACTGAGTTGTTGTCCGAGCAGGATGTTGAACCTCTGTTCCGCATTATTGAAAGCGATAGCGAAGAAGATGCCAAAGCCGCAGCTCGTCAGGAACTGATCGACAACCTGATGGACCGTCATGGTACAGGACGCGTGCTGTTCCGTAACACTCGTGCAGCGATCAAAGGCTTCCCGGTTCGTAACGTGAACCTATTGCCAATGCCTATCCCTCAGCAGTACACGACGTCTATGCGTGTATCGGGCATGATTGGTGGCAAAATCAGCCCTGAAGCACGTGCGCTGAAAAATCTATATCCAGAAGAAATCTTCCAAGAGTTTGAAGGAGATGATGCTAGCTGGTGGCAGTTTGATTCACGTGTCAATTGGTTGATAGAGAAGATCAAACAAAAGCGCAGTGACAAGATTTTGGTTATTGCTTCTCGTGCTAGCACAGCGTTGCAGCTAGAGCAGGCGCTGCGTGAGCGTGAAGGTATCCGTGCCACCGTGTTCCACGAAGGTATGTCGATACTGGAGCGTGATAAAGCGGCCGCTTACTTTGCGCAGGAAGAGGGTGGCGCTCAGGTCCTTATCTGTAGTGAAATTGGCTCAGAAGGTCGTAACTTCCAGTTTGCAAACCAACTGGTGATGTTCGATTTGCCATTTAACCCCGACTTACTTGAGCAGCGTATTGGTCGTCTGGACCGTATCGGTCAGAGCCGTGATATTGATATTCACGTTCCTTATCTGGAGCATACTTCACAGGCGATTCTGGCGCGTTGGTTCGATGAGGGTCTAAATGCGTTTGCTGAAACTTGCCCGACAGGTCGTGCGGTGTATGACAAGTTCTCTGATCGTTTGATTGAAATGTTGGCTTCAGGTGACGTTACCGAGCTGGACGATGTGATCAGCGAGTCTGCTGCGATGAATAAAGAGCTTAAGTCTCAACTTGAGCAAGGGCGTGACCGCTTACTGGAAATGCATTCCAATGGTGGCGAAAAAGCGCAGCAGATCGTCGATAAGATTGCGGCCACCGATGGTGATACCAATCTGGTGACCTTTGCGTTGAGTCTATTTGATACCATTGGCCTTAATCAGGACGACAAAGGGGAAAATGCCTTGGTGGTGACGCCATCTGAACACATGATGGTGCCAAGTTACCCTGGTCTGCCTTATGAAGGTGCGACGATCACTTTTGATCGTGAAACGGCGTTGTCTCGTGAAGACATGAACTTCATCAGTTGGGAGCACCCGATGATTCAGGGGGGTATCGACTTATTGATGAGTGAAGGCGTCGGTGCAACGGCAGTATCTTTACTAAAGAACAAAGCGTTACCAGTAGGCACTATGCTGCTTGAGTTGGTATATAAAGTTGATGCTCAGGCGCCAAAGCGTAGTGGTATCAGCCGTTTCCTACCGACAACGCCAATCCGTCTGATGTTGGATGGCAAAGGCGGTGACTTATCTCAGCAGGTTGAGTTTGAAAGTTTTAACCGCCAGCTTAGCCCGGTAGGCCGTCATATGGCGACCAAACTGGTGTCGTCAGTTCAGGCTCAGGTCCATCAAATGATCACTGCAGGTGAAGCGCTGATTGTCGAAAAAGTCGAAGCTGTACGTGGTGAAGCACAACAAGAAATGCAGGCGAGCTTGAATGCAGAGCTGGAACGACTGCAAGCATTGAAAGCGGTTAACCCAAACATCCGTGATGAAGAACTTGCAGCGATTGAAGCGCAGATTAAAGAGCTGAATGGCTACATTGCTCAAGCTCAGTACCAGTTGGACTCGCTGCGTATGATTGTTGTGTCCCACAACTGATTTTACGCAACTTGCAGTAAAAGGCCTTCATTTGAAGGCCTTTTTTGTTGGTCGCTATGTGACTACATCAGCCACTTCCACCACACAAATACCGCCAAGAAACCAAACAGGTAGACAAGGCCAGTGATAGAAAGCCATTTCAGTTTATTACTGAGCGCCAAAGGTTCTGGCAACTTAGATTTTGAAACCAGAATATAGTTAAGCAGTGCAAAAAACGGCGTGGTCATAAAGGCCAAAATCATCGCAAAATCAAGCATCGGCAGCAGTGCCGCTGCCCAGAATACGATGATCGACAGTGCTGCTGCGGAGATAAGTAACATCCAACCCTGAGTCACTTTAGGCTTCATTTCTTTTTGCTTACGCAGTAGACGTTGAGATTCTGAAATCACTCGAGCGTAGCCATCAATCACCGTAATCGTACTGCCAAAAATACAGAAGAACGCAACGGCTGCAATTAGGTAACGTGACCATTCGCCAATGGTTGACGCGTAGAGCCCAACCAGCTGATGCGAAAAGCCCACACCCGATTGAGATAATTGAATATTGCTGCCGTGTAAGACCAAAGTGCCTAATGCAAGGAAGACAATCGCCAGAATCGCCGTACCGATGTAGCCCACATTGAAATCAAACAAAGCAGAACGAGCCGTTACCTTCTGGTGGCGTTGCTGACTTTTAAGCCACATTGATGTCAGGCTGGAAATTTCAATCGGTGCTGGCATCCAGCCCATGGTTACAACAATAAAGCCGATGGCGGCAATTGACCAAGGAGAGGGCGCTTCAAAAGCAGGAGCCGCATCGACAGGGTTACCCGTGGCAATAGCGACCGCAGTCAGCGTTGCAATGGTCAGTACCGCCATAATGATTTTGGATAAGGAGTCGAGGGCTTTGTAGTGACCTGCAAATAGAATTGTTAAACAGGTGGCTAAGATGATTAAGCACAAGCTTGTGGTCGAGAGGTCGAAGGGAATGAAGTAACCCAGCAAGCTAGCACTGAAGAGCAGTAAGGCGGCTGTATTGACGATACCGGAAATAACGCTGAGTGCGACAAACAGCCATAGGTAAGGTCGGCCAAGCTTTGCATAACCTTCGACCAGACTTTCTCCGGTTCCCATTGTGTATTGGATACTGGCGCGGAAAAATGGATATTTAAAAAAGTTAACTAACAAAATGAGTGCAGCTAGCTGCCATCCGTAAATCGCCCCGGCTTTTGTTGAAGCCACCAGATGGGAGCCCCCTACCGCGGCAGCGGCCATCATGATCCCTGGGCCTAGCGAACGGACGAGTTGTGACAGAGAGTATTTGGGTTGGCTCTCTGAAGCGGAGATCGTTTCCATTTGTGTTCCTTGATGTTTTTGTTTTTAGTGATTGTGTCTTGTCAATGGCTGGTATGAATATCATATGCAACCAAGGCGTTAAATATTATTTACATGAAAAAAGCTAAAACATACTAGGATGTGGAAACGCCGTCACAGGCATGACTCTGATATACTGGCTGAGTTATAAATCTGATTGAGATGTTTTATGGCTATGCAGCAATACCATCCTCCCACCGAGCCATGGATTGAGCGAGTATTTGAAGATGAAGGCATCCTTGTGGTGAATAAACCGTCGGGTCTTTTGTCTGTGCCAGGCAGGGCTGAAGAACATTACGACAGCATGTGGAGCCGCTTGAAAGACATCTATCCTGATATCCAACCGGTTCACCGTCTTGATATGTCAACTTCAGGTTTAATGCTTTTTGCCAAGAACAAGCCCACAGAATCGGCGTTAAAAAAACAGTTTCAGTTTCGCCTCACGCATAAGGTCTACTATGCTCGTGTATGGGGACACGTCGAACAACAAGAGGGAGAAGTGAATCTTCCACTGATTTGTGATTGGCCAAATCGGCCGAAGCAGAAAGTCTGTTTTGAACAGGGTAAGCCATCAAAAACCTTATTTGAGGTGGCGAAGCGGGAAGAGCAGACCACCATCGTCAGGTTACTGCCTATTACTGGGCGTTCACATCAGCTGCGTGTGCATATGCAGGCGTTAGGACATCCGATTGTCGGAGATGAGTTCTATTCACAGGGAGAAGCCTTTGAATTCTCCAACCGTCTTGAATTGCATGCGGCTGAGTTGAGTTTTTACCACCCTCAAGATGAACGTCTACGCAGTATTTTTGTTCCTTGTGATTTCTATCCTGAAGCGGAGGCGTTGATCTTTAACTATTTCGATCCTGTGCGAGAATTGCCGGACTATAAAACGCTGCCGCGTCCATGATTTCACTAAAGGCAGCGAAAGGAGAAACCATGTCGCTGCCTAATGTTGTGTTCTTGGATCGTGCGACGATCCCAACTCATATCGAATTACCTCACCTTCCTTTTGATCACCAATGGATTGAATATGATTTCACCAGCCCTGAGCTGGTGGTAGAACGGCTGAAAAACGCTCATATCGTCATCACGAATAAAGCCGTATTAGATGCGGCAGTGTTGCGCCAACTACCGGATCTCAAGCTGATCGCTGTCTCGGCTACTGGCTTCAACAACATCGACATTGATTACTGCCGTGAGCAAAACATAGCCGTCACAAACGTGCAGGGCTACGCCACCCAATCGGTGCCTGAGCATGTGATTGGGATGATATTCGCTCTTAAGCGCAATTTGATGGGCTACCACAATGATATTGCCAAAGGGGAATGGCAACGCAATAAACAGTTTTGTTTTTTTACTCACCCAATTGGTGACGTAGCTGGCTCGACGCTGGGCGTTGTCGGCTCTGGAGCTTTGGGTCAGGCTACTGCCGCGCTGGCGAAGGCGATTGGTATGCAAGTCATTTATGCAGAACATAAAGGTGCGCATCATTGCCGAAAAGGTTACCTGCCATTTGAGCAGGTGTTGATGATGGCTGATGTCTTGACGCTACATTGTCCGTTGAATGAACGGACTCATCATTTGCTTGGGCGTCATGAACTGGCTCAAATGAAGCCTGGCAGTGTGTTGATCAATACTGGTCGAGGTGGGTTGGTTGATGAAGCTGCTCTGGTTGAGGCCTTAAAAAGAGGCACGATTGCTGGTGCTGGTGTCGATGTATTTAGCCAAGAGCCAGCGGACGACAGCAACCCGTTGCTCGCTAATATGAGTCTGCCTAATTTGCTCTTGACTCCACATGTTGCGTGGGGCAGTGATTCATCGATTCAGAATCTAGCTAACATCCTGATGGATAACATCACTGCCTTTCATCAAGAGCAGGAACAAAACCGTGTCGTTTAGTGGCCTTTAGATTGTTGTTGGTGCCACTTGATAAGCCCTTGGTTAAAGATCTCTAATAACTCTTTTCCTCTAGGGTTTTGTTTGGAGAACATCACGAAACCGTCGTTATTAAGAAAGGGTTTCGGGTGATAGGTAATGTTATTTCGAATCTCTTCTGGTTGCTGGCTCAGGTGATACATGCCGATTTGACGTTCTTCTGGATAGACTTGGATACGTTTATGATTAAGGCGCAGCAAATTCTGGCTAGGGTTGTTGACTCGGCTTATGCTGACCTCTTTTGCATCGATTAAGGCATCTAAAGCTTCCCCATAGCTGTAACCTAACCCTCCACCCATCTTGTATCCCTTGAGATCGTCTATCTTAGACCAATCAAACGCTAAGTCTTTGTGATGAAAGAAGACAAATTGCTCTTGTGAGACTGGTTTACTGTAATAGAAATGCTCCGTCCGCTCTTCATCAAACATCCATACCGCAGTGGCATCATACTCTCCACTTTGAGCTTTCTCATAAGCTCTAGCCCAAGGATAAAAAGCGAAAGTCACCTCATAGCCTTGCAACGCGAAAACCTGTTCGATGGTTTGTGCTACGACACCATAGCCCTCAAGGTTCTGACCAATAAACGGTGGCCAATCTCCGGCTGTGATCTTGACGGTTTGAGGTGTGCTTTCGGCGTAGGCTGACAAGACAAACAAGCATTGAAGCAGGGGAATAACTAACAAGGATTTCTTCAACATCTTGGCTCCTTATTTGGTGGCCTCTAAGTAATTCTAGAAGAGACAGGCTCAATTGGATCATTACTGCTCAAAAGCGAAGTGAAACAAGGTCAGATTCAATTAATAAGCGTTTGATATTTCTTAGGCAAATGTTTTTGACGTCCACTATATGTAAAATTATTGTGCTAATACTCCATATTATTTGTGATGTACATCAACTGGTTGCATTTTCTTGTTATTAAGACATAGACGCTAAGAATGAAATGTAAGAAATTATTTGCCTTGTGTTTTAGTCAACTACGTCAGGAAATGTAATAAATGGAACAAAAACATATAACAAATCCCGTTGAGTTTAAGGGAAAGGGAGGCGAATTCTTTGGCATTTGGATAGTCAATGTTCTGCTGACCATCATCACTTTTGGTATCTATTCAGCTTGGGCAAAGGTCAGAACCAAACGTTATTTCTACGGTAATACCTATGTCGATAATGATAACTTTGAGTACCATGCTGAGCCGATGCAAATCCTCAAAGGACGTTTAGTTGCTGTAGCGGTGCTACTTGTTTGGGCTGTGGCGAACGGCTTTTTCCCTGCAGTGAGTGTCGCTCTATTACTGGTTTTCTACATTGCTTTACCTTGGTTGTTATGGAGCAATGCCCGCTTTGATGCTGCAATGACGAGTTACCGCAATGTTCATTTCTCTTTTGACTCTTCATTGAAAGATGCCTATGTAGCGCTTATGGGGCGCGGTTTAGGTGCTTTGCTAGCGATGGCTATCTATATTGGCGTGGTCGTGGCGGTATCCAGTGTTTCTGGAGTAGCCGCAACGGTATTAGGTATTGCGTCTTTGGTGTTCATGGCTGTGTTGTATGCATGGGTTGTGGCTGGCGCGCATAAGTATTTTTCTAATGGCTATCGATACGGAGATTGGAAGTTCAGTGCGGAACTGGAAACGGGCTTCTTTTTCAAAACTTATCTAAAAGCGATAGGCTTAGGTATTGTCGCGTCTATTGTTCTTTTGATTGCGATGTCTTTGACGGTATTTAGCGGTTTCGATTTTACCGCGCTTCAGAATGGGGACTTCAGCTCGTTGATGGGCGTATCTCAGGTTACGGTGTTTATTGTGGCCTACCTAGCGATCATCACTCTGACTATCGGCCTGACAGCCTACACCACAACGCGATTGCGTAATTACATCTTTGATCAACTGCAAGCGAAGTTGGAGCAAGAGTCAGACAATCAATACACTTTTGAGTCGTCACTGACTGCGAGAGGGTACACTTGGTTGGTGATCTCTAACTTCTTACTACAGGTGGTGACGCTAAGTATTGCCAGACCTTGGGTTATGGTCAGAACATCCCGTTATGTTGCTGATAACACCGTGGTGTTTGGCGATATGAGTGTGCTGAAGGCGACAGACCAAGATTCAAATGTCAAATCTGCAGTATCAGATGAAGTGGCACAGGCCTTTGATCTAGGTATCGGAATCAGCTAATGCTATTTGACGGGGTGGCGTTTCCGCCACGCAGCTCGGAGCGTCATCCTGCCAAGTTGGATGTCACTCAAGCCAATGCATTAAGTTTGCGTGTTGACGGGAAAATCATCAGTTGTGATCAGCAATACGCCGATATTAGTGTCCCTGTTGGTAATCTACCCGTGCGTTTTAAGTTCCCCGATGGCTGGGTATTTGTGGTTGAAAGAACGGCAGAAGTTAGCCACTGGCTGGAACGAAATCGCAGAAGCAGTACCATTGATAAGATGGAAACCAACTGGTTAGCCTGGTTGTTGTCAGCGCTAGTGTGTATTGGAGTGGTATTAGGTAGTTACTTTTATGTCTTGCCATGGACCAGTGAGAAGGTCGCTAATGCTATCCCTGATTACGTTGCTGTGGCGCTGGGCGATAAAGTGCTCGAAAGCTTTGATAACAGCTGGCAAGAGAGCGAGTTGAGTTCGCAAGAGCAGCAAGCGATCCGCCAACGTGTGGCTCAGCATGTCACACAGTTGGAAGCGTTACCTTATCCCATTGAGGTGGTGTTTCGCTCCTCAGAGCTTGGCGCCAATGCATTTGCATTGCCGGGTGGGAAAATCGTATTACTCGACGATTTGGTTACTCTGGCTGAGAATGAACAACAGCTCGATAGCATTATCCTTCACGAGCTAGGTCATGTTCATCATCGCCATATGATCAAAAGGTTAGTCCATTCGAGTTTACTTTCAGTTGGAGTTGCAGTGTTAACCGGTGAAAGCTCGGGAGTGGTGGATAACTTGGCTGGGCTAGGGGTTTTCTTCCTTTCCAATGGTCACTCTCGTGACGCTGAACTGGAAGCTGACGCTTATGCTCGACAAGCGATGGTGGATATATACGGCAGTAGTGAACCGATGGCAGAGATGTTTGAGTTGTTCAGACAACAAGAAAGGTTGGAAATGCCAGAATGGATGAACAGTCACCCTGATTTTGAGCTGCGCATTCAGGCCGCGCGCGAATAACGAATCACAGAGATAAAAAAGGCAGCGAATTCGCTGCCTTTTCTTTATCTATGGTACTGGTTTACAGTGCCGCGATGGTTGTCTTCTGCTCTTCAAGCTTGATTAAGGTTTCTTGGTAACCTTCTAGCTTTTCACGCTCTTTCGCAACAACCGCTTCAGGCGCTTTAGCAACGAAACCTTCATTACCTAGCTTACCTTCGATACGCTTGATTTCGCCGTGCGTTTTCTTGATTTCGCCATCAAGACGAGCAAGCTCAGCATCCTTGTCGATCAGACCCGCCATAGGGATCATCAGCTCAGATTTCTCAACCAGTTTAGTTGCACAAGCTGGCGTCTCTTCACCTTCAGCCAGTACTTTGATTTCATCTAGTTTAGCCAGTGAGCTCAGTACTGTCTTGTTTGCTTCGATACGAGCCGCATCTTTCTCATCAGCGACCTTAACCATTACCGACAGACCTTTGCTAGGTGCGATGTCGTACTCGGCACGTAGGTTACGGATCGCGGTGATGAAGGTCTTAACCCATTCGATGTCTTCTACGATTTCAGCGTTGAAGTTCTCTTGGTTAAACTGAGGCAGCGCTTGAGTCATGATGGTGTCGCCCTCAACACCGTCTACTAGAGGCTTCACGCTCTGCCAGATAGATTCAGTGATGTAAGGAAGCACTGGATGAGCTAGACGAAGCGTTTTCTCAAGTACCGTGATCAGCATGTGGCGAGTCGCAACTTGCTGAGCTTCAGTGCCTTTCCAAAGAACTGGCTTAGTCAGCTCCAGGTACCAGTCACAGAATTGGTTCCAGATGAATTCGTAAAGCGTGTTTGCTGCCATGTCTAGACGGAAGTTATCTAGGTGAGCGTTAAACTCTTTCGCAGCCAGCTCAAACTGAGATTCAATCCATTTGTCCGCTAGAGAGAACTCTAGGTTAGCGCGTTCTTCAGCAGACAGTGACATGCCACAATCGTGCTCTTCTGTATTCATCAGTACGTAACGACTCGCGTTCCATAGCTTGTTACAGAAGTTGCGGTAGCCTTCAAGACGTTTCATGTCCCAGTTGATGTCACGGCCAGTAGAAGCCATAGCAGCCAATGTGAAACGCAGTGCGTCAGTACCGTATGGTTCGATACCGTTTTCGAAAGTCTTACGTGTGTTCTTCTCGATCTTCTTCGCTAGCTGAGGCTGCATCATGTTGCCACAACGCTTCTCTACTAGAGATTCAAGGTCGATACCATCGATCATGTCGATAGGGTCAAGTACGTTACCTTTAGACTTAGACATCTTGTCGCCGTTTTCGTCACGGATTAGACCCGTTACGTAAACTGTCTTAAATGGTACTTGTGACTTACCGTTTTCATCTTTGTTGAAGTGCATGGTCATCATGATCATACGCGCAACCCAGAAGAAAATGATGTCGAAGCCCGTTACTAGAACGTCTGAAGGGTGGAATGTCTTAAGGTCTTCAGTTTGCTCTGGCCAGCCTTGAGTACCGAACGTCCATAGCGCAGAAGAGAACCAGGTATCAAGTACGTCGTCGTCTTGGCGAAGAACTACAACAGGTGCAAGGTTGTTGTTTGCACGTACTTCTTCTTCAGTACGACCTACATAGACGTTGCCGTCGTTGTCGTACCAAGCTGGGATACGGTGACCCCACCAAAGCTGACGAGAGATACACCAGTCTTGAATGTCACGCATCCAAGAGAAGTACATGTTTTCGTACTGTTTAGGAACGAATTGGATTTCACCGTCTTCAACCGCTTTAACTGCAGGCTCAGCAAGAGGTGCAGCGCGCACGTACCATTGGTCAGTTAGCATTGGTTCGATAACCACACCGCCACGGTCGCCGTAAGGAACGGTTAGGTCGTGATCTTTGATTTCGTCTAGAAGGCCTAGCTCTTCAAATTCTGCAACGATAGCTTTACGCGCAGCAAAGCGCTCCATACCGTGGTACTTAGCAGGTAGCTCTGTTGAGTACACATCACTTGCTTCACCGTTAGTGGTGAATACTTCCGCAGCATCACGAATGTCAGCGTTGAAAGTTAGGATGTTGATCATCGGTAGCTGGTGACGTTTACCTACTTCATAGTCATTGAAATCGTGTGCAGGAGTGATCTTCACACAACCAGTACCTTTCTCCATATCAGCGTGCTCGTCACCCACAATAGGGATGCGACGATCAACGACAGGAAGAAGAATTTCTTTGCCGATCAGATCTTTGTAACGTGGATCTTCTGGGTTTACAGCAACACCCGTATCACCAAGCATGGTTTCAGGACGAGTCGTCGCAACAACAATGTAGTCTTTACCTTCTGCTGTCTTCACGCCATCCGCTAGAGGGTAGCGGAAGTGCCACATGTGGCCTTTTTTGTCTTTGTTTTCAACTTCAAGATCAGAAATTGCAGTGTGCAGTTTAGGATCCCAGTTTACTAGACGCTTACCGCGGTAGATTAAGTCTTCTTCGTACAGGCGAACAAACACTTCTTGAACCGCGTTAGATAGGCCATCGTCCATCGTGAAGCGCTCACGGTCCCAGTCTACCGATGCACCTAGACGACGAAGCTGTTTAGTGATGGTGCCACCAGATTCGTTTTTCCATTCCCAGATCTTGTCGATGAAGGCATCACGACCGTAGTCATGTTTGGTTTTGCCTTCTTCTGCTGCGATTTTACGCTCAACAACCATCTGAGTAGCGATACCAGCGTGGTCAGTACCTACCTGCCAAAGGGTGTTTTTGCCCTTCATACGTTCAGCACGGATCAGAGTATCCATGATTGTATCTTGGAACGCGTGGCCCATGTGTAGGCTACCAGTGACGTTCGGTGGCGGGATCATGATGCTGTATGATTCTTTCGTCGTGTCACCGTGTGGCTTAAAGTAGCCTTTCTCTTCCCAAGCTTGGTATAAAGCTTGTTCGATTGAAGTTGGGTTGTATGTCTTTTCCATAGCTATAGATATTCTGCAGATAGGTCTGGTTTAATTCTAAGTCAATCTTTATAAGTGAACTCTCTAGAAGGAGAGCTTAGCTATAAGGATTGACCATTAGTTGTGTGCGATGTCGATCGTTTGTAGCTGATAACCCGCTTGGCGATAGATTTTATATCGTTCTCGCGCCAGTTGCTTGGCTTTTTCTTCGCAAGGGACGAAGTCTACCACCTCTGCAAACTTGTTCGCAAAGGTTGTCTCATTTTCAGCCAAATTTATTACCAGTTGACGATTCCATGAGGGCTTAACACCTTGGTATCCGATTTCAATGCCTGTGCCATATTTAGGCCCTTCACCAGTGAGGTTGTGAGCCAGATATTGTTCGGCATCCACTTGCCAGAAACATTCCGCTAACTGCTCAGCATGCTGCTTATCATGGCAATGGAGATACACCTTAGCGCCTTGTTTGGCAAAGTGACCTGCCAGAAACAAAACATATTGTTCAAAGCCTTGTCGGTTGGCTTGCGGTGAATCAGGCTTAATGATGTAAAACGTCGCGTTTGGCATAATCATTCCGAATAAAAAAGGGCCTTTCGGCCCTTTAGAATTTGTTCAGAAATTACTCTTCTGTCTCTTGGCCACTGCGGTTCAGTAAGAACTGGACAAGCATTGAGACTGGGCGGCCTGTTGAGCCTTTAGCTGCACCAGACTTCCACGCAGTACCTGCGATGTCGACGTGTGCCCAGTTGTATTTCTTAGCAAACTTAGACAGGAAGCAACCCGCTGTAATCGTACCGCCAGGGCGACCACCGATGTTTGCCATGTCAGCAAACGGGCTCTTCAGTTGCTCATGGTATTCGTCTGCCATTGGTAGACGCCATGCGCGGTCACTGGCTTGCTCAGAAGCATTAACCAATTCATGAGACAGTGGATTGTGGTTAGAGATAACGCCGCTTATGTGGTGACCCAGTGCAATCACACAAGCACCTGTTAGCGTAGCTACGTCTACAACACAATCTGGTTCGAAGCGCTCAACATAAGTCAGTGCATCACAAAGAACCAAACGGCCTTCAGCGTCAGTATTAAGTACTTCAACAGTTTGGCCTGACATCGTTGTCAGGATGTCACCAGGACGGTAAGCATTGCTGCCCGGCATGTTTTCACAGCCAGCAAGAACACCAATGACGTTGATTGGTAGGTTCAGTTTCGCCAGAGATTTCATGGTACCGAAAACAGATGCTGCACCACACATGTCGTACTTCATCTCATCCATGCCTTCACCCGGCTTAAGTGAGATACCGCCTGAATCAAAAGTCAGACCTTTACCAACCAGCACGATTGGCTTCGCTTCTGGATCTGGGTTGCCCTTGTACTCCATGATAGACATCATAGATTCATTCTTAGAGCCGCGACCCACTGCTAGGTATGAAGTCATACCTAGTTTTTCCATCTCTTGCTCACCAATAATCTTAGTTGTGATGGTGTCATAGTCATCAGCCAGACGACGTGCCTGAGAAGCAAGGTAAGCTGGGTTTGCAATGTTTGGCGGCATGTTGCCAAGATCTTTCGATGCTTTAACACCAGAAGAGATCGCCAGACCGTGAGTGATCGCTTTTTCACCCAAATTCAGCTCGCGACGTGTTGGTACGTTAAATACCAGCTTACGTAGCGGGCGACGCGTTTCCGGCTTAACGCTCTTGAACTGATCGAAAGTGTACAAGCCATCTTTGGTCGCTTCGACTGCCTGACGCACTTTCCAGTATGTGTCACGACCTTTCACGTGCAGCTCTGTCAGGAAGCATACCGCTTCCATTGAACCTGTCTCGTTCAAGGTGTTGATGGTTTTCTGAATAATTTCTTTGTACTGACGTTCGCCCAGCTCACGTTCCTTACCACAACCGACAAGCAAAACGCGCTCAGACAAAACACCTGGTACTTGATGCAGCAGTAGCATCTGCCCTGGTTTACCTTCCAGATCACCACGGCGAAGTAGTGAACTGATATAGCCGTCGCTGATTTTATCGAGCTGTTCAGCAACTGGAGAAAGGCGACGTGGTTCGAATACACCCACAACGATACATGCACTACGTTGCTTTTCCGGGCTACCACTCTTTACACTGAACTCCATGCGTACTCCTACATCCTGAAGACAAATAGAACTAAATGTTAGATAATGGCGTCTTACTTGTTGATTCCTTAATCGGAACTACTTTTAAATAAGCGCGTTAACAGTTAGCCAAAAAATTTAAAAATAAAAGGTTCAACGGGAAATTATAGTGATTCAATTAAAAAAACAAGTTTTGTATAGGTAATTTCAGCGTGATTATTGTTAGATATTTGATCCGCGAGACACTCAAGAGCCAGTTAGCGATATTTTTTATCCTGTTTTTAGTGTTTTTAAGCCAAAAATTGATCAAAGTTTTAGCGGATGCTTCGGATGGAGATATTCCTGCCAGTCTGGTTATGCACTATGTGAGTTTGAGCATGCCGTCAATGGGGCTTTTGATGCTGCCATTGAGTCTTTTCCTCGGTATTTTGCTGACTTTTGGCCGACTGTATGCAGAAAGTGAAATAACCGTCATGAATGCGACCGGAATAGGAAATAAGTTTCTAATCCGCGCCGCACTCTATCTTGCGGTGATCACTGGCGTGATTGCTGCAGCCAATGCGTTTGTATTTTCTCCGATGAGTCAGGAAAAGCTGATTCAGCTACAGGAAGAAGTGGAAGCGGAGAACAGTGTTGACCTATTGCAGAAAGGTCAGTTCCAGGGCACTCCAGACGGTTCCTCTGTAGTCTTTATCGACGATATTGAAGGCAAGCAGCTCAAGCATGTGTTTGTAGCTCAGATGCGCCCACGTGATTCAATTCTACCAAGTGTCTCCTTCTCGCAATCTGGTGAGGTGAAAGAACTGAGTGATGGGCGTCAGGTTATTCGCATGTACGATGGTACGCGTTATGAAGGTGTACCAACGCGCGTTGATTACATGGTGACCGATTTTGACCAGTATGAAGGCCTGATTGGCCAGCGAGATGTGAAGCCGAAAGGACGTGACTGGGAAGCTATCCCGACGATGCAGTTGGTGTCTAACCCGGATCCGCGTGCTCAAGCCGAATTGCAATGGCGTATTTCTCTGGTTGTCTGTATTCCGCTTCTGACTATGTTGGTCGTCCCGTTGTCAGCAGTTAACCCACGTCAGGGACGCTTCGCTAAAATGGGCCCAGCGATTCTCATCTATTTGGCATATTTCCTTTCGATCAGTGCCACTAAGTCGGCGCTAGAAGATGGTTCTATCCCGTCGTTCATCGGTATGTGGCCGATTAACGCGGCCTTGCTGCTGACCGCAATAGGGATCAATTCGATGGACAGCATTCCAATGCGACGCTTTAAAGACAAACTAAGACAAAGAAAGAAGGCAGCATAAGCCGTGTTTAAAATTCTCGATCTTTATATTGGCAGAACCATTATCGCCACGACGTCGCTCGTACTGGCGACCTTTGTTGGCCTGTCTGCCATCATCAAATACGTTGAACAGCTACGTAAAGTGGGGCAGGGCAGTTATGACTTGCTGCAAGCCTTGTTTTACGTGTTACTGAGTATTCCGCGTGATATCGAAATGTTCTTCCCAATGGCGGCTTTGCTAGGTGCTTTGATTGGACTAGGTATGCTGGCGTCAAGTTCCGAGTTGGTGGTGATGCAGGCTGCTGGCTATTCCAAGCTGGATATCGGCCTGTCGGTCTTGAAAACGGCAGTGCCTCTGATGGTTCTTGTGACTTTGCTTGGTCAATGGGGCGCACCTCAGGCACAGAAAATGGCGCGCGATCTGCGTGCGTTTACCACATCTGGTGGTGCCATTATGTCAGTGCGGACTGGAGTGTGGGCCCGGGATGCCAACGATTTTATCTTTATCGGTAAAGTTGAAGACGACAAGCTATACGGTTTGAGCATGTGGCGTTACAACGACGACAAAGAGTTGGAAAGTGTTGTGCATGCAGCCGAAGTGGATTACTTATCTGACAACACTTGGGTGATGAAAGATGTGCAGTTGACTGAAATGGCGGATGAAGTGGAAATCACCAAAACCAGTTTACCTGAGTATCGTTGGACGACCTCTTTAGCGCCTGACAAGCTCGCTGTTGTGACAGTGAAACCAGAAGAGTTATCACTCAGTGGTCTGTATGATTACGTGACGTATTTGAAAGCTTCAGAGCAGGATGCTTCGCGTTATGAGTTGGCTCTGTGGCGGAAAGTGACTCAGCCGTTTTCTATTGCCGTTATGATGTTGATGGCGCTGTCGTTTATATTTGGGCCGCTGCGTAGTGTTACCATGGGGGCCCGTATCCTATCTGGTGTAGTGGCAGGTTTTACTTTCTATATCTCCAGTGAGTTCTTTGGTCCACTCAGTCTGGTTTACAGTATCCCGCCAGTTTTTGGTGCTGTGATGCCAAGTATTGTCTTTCTGACAGTGGCTTTAGCCCTCTTGAGAAGAAAGCTCTAAACACTGCATCTGAAATAAAAACGGCTGCCAATGGCAGCCGTTTTACTGTTTATCAAAGCAACTTTTTCAATCGATACAATTCTTCCAGTGCCTGACGTGGCGTTAAATCGTCAGGGTCGATGCCAGAAAGAGCTTCTTCCACTTCGCTTGGCTCCGGAATAAGACTCAGTTGATTAGCAATATCGACCGCACTGCTGGTGACGCTGCTACTTTCTCCCTGACTGAGTTGTTCAAGCTGAGTCAGTTTCGCTCGGGCATTTTTAATGACACTCTTTGGCACACCAGCCAGCCCAGCTACAGCAAGGCCGTACGATTTGCTCGCTGCACCTTCTTGAACGGCGTGCATGAAGGCTATGGTATCGCCGTGTTCCACTGCATCTAAGTGAACGTTCGCTAAATGAGGAATCTGGTTTGGCAGCTCGGTCAACTCAAAGTAGTGGGTGGCAAACAAGGTCATTGAACCAAGCTCTTTTGCCAACCATTCGGCACTCGCCCAAGCAAGTGAGAGACCATCATAAGTACTGGTGCCTCGACCGATTTCATCCATCAACACTAGGCTATTGGTGGTCGCATTATGGAGAATGTTGGCTGTTTCCGTCATCTCCACCATGAAGGTAGAACGACCAGAGGCTAGATCATCGGATGCGCCAATACGGGTAAAGATGCGATCGATCGAGCCAATTTGAGCCGATTCAGCCGGTACGTAAGAGCCGATATGGGCCATTAGCGCAATCAAGGCAGTTTGGCGCATGTAGGTCGATTTACCGCCCATGTTCGGGCCGGTGATGATCAGCATCTTACGTTGTGGGTTGAGCTCTATCGGATTGGCAATAAAAGGCTCATCCATCACTTGCTCGACGACAGGGTGGCGTCCTGACTGGATGTGAATACCAGGTTCTTGAGTCATCACAGGTCGGCAGTAATCTAAGCTGTCCGCTCGCTCTGCAAGGTTTTGCAGCACATCTATTTGGGAAATAGCTGAAGCCAAATTCTGCAGTTTTTCTAGGTGGGGCATCAAAAGATCAAACAGCTCTTCCCACAATTGCTTCTCAAGCGCTAAAGCCTTCGACTTGGAGTTAAGAACTTTGTCTTCATGCTCTTTCAGCTCAGGAATGATGTAGCGTTCTGCATTTTTCAACGTTTGACGGCGTACATAATGCGGAGGTACTAGGTGGCTTTGTCCGCGGCTGACTTGGATGAAGAATCCGTGAACGTTGTTGTAGCCGACTTTGAGCGTATCGATGCCATGGCGTTCACGTTCATCCTGTTCCATCTTTTCCAGATACTCAGTCGCACCATCGGCGAGTTTTCGCCATTCGTCGAGCTCGGCATTGTACCCTTCAGCAATCACGCCACCGTCTCGGATCACCACCGGTGGGTTCTCTTTAATGGCACGTTCAAGTAGCTCACAAACGGCTTCTTGTGGCGCCGCATATTGCCCTAGCTTGGTGAGATAAGGATGAGCAAGCGTGCCCATTGTCTCTGCCAATTCAGGTAGTTGCTGCATAGCATGGCGTAAGCGCGCCAGGTCACGAGGGCGGGCGCTGCGCAAAGCAAGACGCGCCAAGATACGTTCGATGTCGCCAATTTGTTTGAGAATCGGGTGTAAGTCAGCAAACAGAGTCAGTTCTTTCAGCTCACTGATTGCGTCTAGGCGATGGTTGAGCGTATTGATGTCACGCATTGGCTGATGAAGCCAACGTTTCAACATTCGGCTACCCATAGGCGTCGCAGTATGATCAATGACCTCGGCGAGTGTATTGTCAGTCCCGCCCGCTAAGTTCTGAGTGATCTCCAGATTACGACGAGTGGCCGCGTCGAGAATGACGGAGTGATCTTGACGATCATAAGTTAGGGAGCGGATATGAGGCAGAGCGGTACGTTGAGTGTCTTTCACGTACTGAATCAGACAGCCAGCGGCGCATAGCCCGAGGTGTGCTTGTTCCACGCCGAAACCAACCAAATCACGAGTGCCAAACTGCTGGTTTAACTGTTGTTTAGCGGTGTCCAGTTCGAACTCCCACACCGGGCGACGACGATTACCGTTACGCGCAGCCATTAATTCTACGGGTTCGAAGTCTTCTGGAAAGAGCAGTTCACGAGGGGCAGTTCGTTGCAGTTCTGCCGCCATCGCTTCTTCGGTTTCCGGTTCCATCAGTTGGAAGCGGCCAGAGGTCACATCCAGTGTGGCGTAACCAAATTTACCATCGTGGTGATAAATCGCCGCGATGAGGTTATCAATCCGTTCCGACAGCAGTGCTTCGTCAGTGACAGTACCAGGCGTCACGATACGAACAACTTGGCGTTCCACCGGTCCTTTACTGGTGGCCGGGTCGCCAATCTGCTCACAGATAGCCACTGATTCACCGAGCTGAACGAGCTTAGCTAGATACCCTTCTACCGCATGAAACGGGACACCAGCCATAGGAATAGGTTCACCAGCGGAGGCACCACGTTTGGTCAGCGAGATATCAAGTAACTGAGATGCACGTTTGGCATCGTCATAAAAAAGCTCATAGAAATCTCCCATTCGATAGAACAGCAATATATCCGGATTCTCAGCCTTCAATTTGAGGTACTGCTGCATCATGGGAGTGTGTTTTTGTTCAGCTTTCACGGGTAACTTCTTCGTCTGATTTTATTGCGGCTTAGGATACGTGAATCCTTTGCCAGCGGAAAGAGATTCGCTCATTTTATAGAGTAAGTGTTAGCAGTGAGTCGCTTCTTCAAATTGGCTTAGCTGAAGCGAGCAATGAAAAGTGATTGTATGAAAAGTTTATGATTTAAATGGTTTTTATGAAGTTAGTCATATAATGATGCAAATGGTTTTTATTCACTCTGTTGGTTAAGTATTCTGAATAGGTCTTTAAATTATTTATAAGTATTTATATAAATAAATTCTGCATCGACCTGATGCTTTGAAAACTAAGTAACGTCTATGACTTTGAATGACTTCCTATCTGAGCTGATGGCTTTTCCCACCAGTATCTTTTTTGTGCCCTTTTTGCTGTTTTTAGTGGTGATGTTGATTGATCTGGTGTTCAACGTTGTTGAAAGTGCCACGGCAGAGCTTGATCTGGTTGATTTCGATAACCTTCCTGGCTCAGGGCTTTTGTTACCACCAGTGCTGTCCAAAGTGCCGCTTATGGTGGCGCTGTGTAGTAGTTTTTTTGTTGCGACGGTTTTGTCTTTTTACACCTCACAATGGACCCAAAGCTGGTGGAACGACGGGCTTCTCATTGCAGCAAATCTCATCTCTGTCCCTTTCACTGCGTATGTCGCTTTAATGATTGCAGCTTGGCTCTTGAAACCCTTAACTCCGCTGTTTGATAAGAAAAAAGCCTTTGCTCAGGTTGAGTATGTGGGCTTGGCTGCAAGGGTGCATAGCAGCAAAGTCACTTCTGAGATTGGCGAAGTCATGGTTGTACAGAATGGCAACGAATATTTACTCGATGCAGTGACCGAGCAAGATATTGATATTGAATACGGTGATGAGGTGATCATTGTGGCCAGAGAGGCCGAATCTCGTCGCTACGTAATAGCAAAAAAATAATCAAAAATTTTACAACAGGAGTTGGTTAATGGAAATTTCCCCAAGTGTGATTTTTATAGCAGTGGGTGTTGGTGTTGCACTGCTGATTTTGATCTTTCTTACTTCACGGTACAAGAAAGTTAGAGGAGAAGGGGATGCCTTGATTGTCAATGGCTTAGAACGTACTCGCGCGTCATTGACGGGGACATTTGTCTGGCCTGTGATCAACCAGTTTGAATACATGGACATCACTCGTAAGAAGATCTCGGTTACTCGTAGCGGTCGCAAAGATCAGGAAGGGGAAGAGTACGAAGGGTTGCACTGTCGCGACAACATTCGAGCGGATCTCAAAGTCGATTTCTACATCGGTGTAAACCACGAAGAAGAAGACATAGTTCGTGTTGCCAAGCTATTTACTGCTCATGAGGCGTCAAACCTAGAGCGTCTGAAAGAGCACTTCCAGCCGAAATTCTCTGAAGCTCTCAAAACGGCAGTAAAGCAGTTTGAATTTGAAGAATTGCTGACCAACCGCCGTGCATTCCGTGATGCTGTTGTTCAAGTGATTGGCAGTGAGATGGACGGCTTTAAGATCTACGACGTTGTTATCGACAAGATTGACCAAACTGCGCTTGATGCCCATAACCCGAACAACATTCTTGATGTAGAAGGTATTCGCAAAATCTCGGCGATTACGGCACAAAAAAACACAGAAACCAACGCTATTCGTCAGGATGAGCGTACGACGATCAAGAAGAAAAATGTTGAGGCGGAAGCAAACCGCCTTCAGCTTGATAAGCAAGAGCAGGAAAGTGTAGCACGCACTCAGCGTGAAGTTGACATCATCAAAGCACAAGAAGAAGCCCTGTCTGCAGAGAAGAAAGAGGAATACCAACGCATTACTGAACTCGCGAAGTTGGAAACCGAAGAAGAAGTCGCGAAAAAACGCGAAAGTGTGCAGATGGAAGTGGAAATGACGCGAATAGCTAACCAGCGTCAGGTCGCGATTCAAGAAGAAGAGCTCACTCGCTCTGTAGAAACTGAAAAAGTTCGGACTGCAACTGAAGTTGTTGAAAAAGAAATGCAGAAAGAAACCACCGTTGAGGAGTCTCTGAAATCGGTCGCGGAAACTCGTTCTCAGCGCGTAGAAATCGAACGTAAGATTGCTCGTGAGGAAGAAGAAACGGAAAACTTACGAGTGAATGAACAGGTCAACCGTAAGAAGCGCGTGACCATGGTGGAAGCTGAAGCAGCAGCAGAAGCGGCGCAATTAGAGCTCCTCGTCGCCGCTCGTGCAGAAAAAGATGCCGCTAAAGAGCGCGCTGAGCGTCTGTTGATTGAAAACGAAGCTGAGCTGAAAGTGAAAACCCGTGAAGCGGAAAATGAGCTGGCTGTGAAGTCGCGTGAAGCGGAAGCGGAGCAGATCGTGGCTGTGAAACGTGCGGAAGCAGGTTTCATTGCTAAAGACAAAGAAGCCGCCGCGAAAGAGCGTATGGCTCAGGCTGAGAAAGAACTTATCAGCGCAACTGGGTTAGCTCAGGTTGAAGTCGATCGCGAACGAGCTCAGGCTATTCGTGAAACAGGCGAAGCGGAGGCGTTTACTCTACAAAGTGCCGGTGAAGCGGAAGCTCAGGCAATGCGTGCCAAAGGTCTTGCTGAGGCGGAAGCACAATCTGCACGCTTTGAAGCGGCTCAGCAGTACGATGAGCATACACGTGAGCACGACAAGTGGGTTATGCAGTTGCAACAAGAGAAAGATCTTGAGATGGCACGCATTGACGCGCAGAAATCTGTGGTTGGTGAAAATGCCAAGGCGATTGCTCAGGCACTGTCAGACGCAGACATCAAACTCTTTGGTGGTGAAGGGGTGGAGCAGATCCGCCGTACCATCATGGATGCTGCTGCTATGGACAGCAAATTTGAAGAGTCAAAAGTGCTTAATCCGCTGGTTTCTGACTACATGGAAGGCAACCGCAGCCTGCCTCAGGACATCAAAGACGTCCTTGAGAATACTAATCTAAAGAGCAGTGATCTAAGTAACGTTGCTTTGGCTAGCTTGTTGAATTCGCAAGGTGGCGCCGCTGAGTTAATGAAGAAAATTCAAAATTCGCTGGACGTCTCATCAGAAAACAAAGCGTAGCGTTACAGACTCTCTCACAGAATCCCGCTTCAGAAGAAGCGGGATAAACAGGTATTACTATGTCAGATTCGACTCAGAAAGCTGTGAGTGAAGGTGGCGCATACGAGATACTAAAATCTCGTTTGTCTCAACAAGGCCAACAATTAAAATCGCTCACACACTCTTTTAATCAGCAGCGTCAACAAGTCTTCGGCGGTCAGGAACTCAAACTGGTCGGTAAGACGAATGTTCAAACGGACGCACGTTGTATCCCCATAGACATGGCCCAGGTCAATCAGCAACTGCTGTTTGGTTATCAAGTGCACGTTGGAATGAAGGCCGTTCCTGCGTTGCAGGACGTGTTTGGCCTCTATCAATTGCATGAAAATGAGGGGACTTTTCGTGTTGAGCCCACCTCGCTAGACAACAGTTTTCTCCAAGATGCTCGCTTCCAACACGAATTCACTGAGCTATTTACTTATTACCGTGATGCCCGTTTGTCTCAGATTTCACGCCAGGAAAGCACTCTTTATATAGCGTTTCAAATTGGTATGCGGGTAGAAGATCGCAAAGTGTTTCGCTTTCAGATCAATGCCAACTCCATTGAGTATTTGGACTCTGCGGGGCACGCATCTCTCACTGAGACTGTTCAACACGATTTCGATTGGATCGCCACAACACGTGATGATCACGTTATGGGCAACCACCCTCATGTTTCTATTGCTGACAAGTTGTTTGTTGAATGTATTGGCGGCGATCTAACGATTAAGATCGAAGACAATACCGATGATGGCAAAGGTATTTACCGCGAGGAAGTGGAAGATCATCACCAAAGTGTGGCGGATGCACACATTCATTATGCGTTTATCGGTGAGTTGATCGCATTGAAGATCCGTCCTAATCGTGAGCGCAACGATCGCTATTTTGTTTACAACCCTCTCACTCAATCCGTGGTCCGAACGGATGCGCTGAGCGCCAGCGCGAAAGCCTTGCCGGAAGAGCATGGTATTTTATATGCAAACGGTTACGTGCTGGCGAATGGTGAGCATAAACAATTCGATATGCCTTGGCAGCATTTGCAGTTTTTCCAGAAAGTAGTGTCGCCAAATGGCGAAGATATCCTGTATTTCTTCTTTAATATGTTGCAAGGCTACTATGTTGCCTTCACCTACAACATGATCGAGAAACAGTTTGCCGCGCCATTGGAAAGCCACGGTTTTAGCCTATATCCTGATGGGCGACTGCTGGTATTCCAACTGTCTGAAAATGCGGAAGCTTCCACTATTCACCCTTTACGAGTGTGGGATACCCCATTCTCAACTACGGAGCATTACGCCAATATTCACGCCCAAACCGATGGCAGTAGTCCACTGTTTAATCTGGGTAATGCGGAACTGGTGCGCGCTCTGTCATCCGTTCTCTCGGTGTGTCAGTTAGCGCAAACAGAAGATGTGACACAAGCGGCCTATGAGATGTTGCTCAAGCAGTGCCAAGGCACGCTCGATCATTACCATTGGTTGAGTCACGACTATGCGCTGGGTATCGGAACCGCCATTAACGAACTGATGGCGACCGCAGATAAAATCATTGATGAGTTTGCCAAAGTTCAGCAATTGCAAAGTCACGCCTCTCAAAGCCTAGAGCAGCAGAAAGTGGTGATTACCGACCTAGTTGGCAAGATAAAGCTTGCGCCTAAAGAGCAAGCGAATGTGCTGCTAGGTTTGTTGGCTGAAGTAAAAAGCCAGGTGGGCGCGACAATGGCTCTGCGTCAGCAGCATTACGTTGATGTGGTGAGTGTTGATGGTATGTTGGCGACACTTCAGCAGCAACGTGAATCACTGAACCAGCAGCTACTGACATTGCTGCAGGATGAAAAAGCCTACCAGCCATTTAAAAAACACATTAAACAAATTGAAGCAGAGCTAGAGCAGACAGAAAAGACGTCTCACATGGCCAAGCTTCAGCAGCAATTAGATGGGTTAAGAAGTGATCTGCAATTGGTCATCGAAGAAGTCACGGACATTGAAACCGATGATCCAACTCAGGCAACACGGATCCTCGATCTCACCACGGAGATCTCTTCGCTGCTCAACAGTGTTTCCGCTAAGCTGCGTAGCCGAAGTAAAGGCCTACAGAGCGAGGAAGCACAAGCAGAGTTCAGCGCTCAGTTTAAATTGCTTGGCCAGTCGGTGAGTAGCGCGATGGAACAAGCGACGTCACCGGATGATTGTGACGCTCAGCTCGCTAAATTGATTAGCCAACTTGATAAGCTGGAGTCTCGTTTTGCCGATTTTGACCAATTTCTCGCTGAGATTTATGCCAAAAGAGATGAAATTCAATCGACGTTGGATAACCACAAGCAGCAGTTGATCGCGGCGCAGCAACGCAGAGTACAGAACTTGTTACAGGCTGCGACGGTGACGATGAACAGCATCGATAAGCGCGTGGCTAAGTTTGAAGATGTGGCAGGGTTAAACAGCTATTTTGCCACCGATGCTATGGTGCTCAAATTGCACCAATTGTCTGAATCGATTCGCCAGCTGGGAGATAGTGTTAAAGCGGACAGCTTGGATGCCAAACTCAAATCCCTGCAAGATCAGTCACTGCGATCACTGCGCGACAATCAGGATATTTTTGAGCAAGGTGGTAAAGTTCTGCGCTTAGGTAAACACCGCTTTAGTGTGAATCAACAGACGTTGGACTTAAGTCTGATCGAACAACAGGGTGAGCTTTGCACACACATCTCGGGTACGGATTTCTATCAACCGATTGAGAATGATGAGTTCTTGCAGTTGCAAGGTGTGGCACGACTGGAAGTTGCATCAGAAAGTGACATTGTTTACCGCGCAGAGTATTTGGCTTATCTGATGGTTTATTCGGCTGAGCAAAACGAAGCGGATTTAAGTTTAAACATCTTGTATCAGGCATTGGCTGAGAATCGTTTGGCCGAATTAGTCCAGCGTTTTGCTGCGCCTCGATACCGTGAAGGGTATGTCAAAGGGATTCACGACAGCGACGCGGCAAAAATCTTATCGCAGCTGTTACCTATGTATCAAAAAGCAGGCTTGTTACGTTTTAGCCAGACTGCGAGAGCAAATGCCTTACTCTGGTTGCTGGAGCACGATGAAAGCTCTGAACATGAAATGAGACTCAAAGCGGTTAACGCTCAATTATTGCGTGAACACCTGAATGCTTCTGATGCCTTTAACAACTTACAGCAGCAGTTAGCGTCAGACTTTTCAGGCCAAGAGGCCGATGACAGTGCCCGTTACTTGATCCACCTGTTGGCACAAAAAGAGGGCGCGATTCAGGTCAGCCAAGATGCACTTGCCTTAAGTGAAGATTATCTTCAGTTTCGCCGAAGCTTAGGTTGGTCACCCTCCGCACAGACATTCAGTGAGCAATTTAACGATCACCAACAGTGGTTAAAGGCATACACGACTCAGAAAGAGTACGGCCAAGCATTTGTGGTCGAAAGCGCTGCGATCGCGCTGTGCAAAACCCAATCAGCGCTTGCGCTAGAGAGTATCGATTTTTCTTTGCAGTGCACCATCAATGGATTGCTCGGGGAACATGATCGTCTCAGTAACGGTGAGCTGGTTGTAGTTTTGGATGATTTTATCCAGCGCGGCGAATCACACCGAAGTCAGCTGGTGCCTCAATATGAATCCTATTTGGAGCACAGAACAGAGCTACTCTCTGAGGCTAAAGAGCAGTTCCGCTTAGAAGAGTTTAAACCTCGCCCACTTACTTCATTTGTCCGCAATAAACTGATCAGTGAGAGTTATTTGCCATTGATCGGTGATAACTTTGCTAAGCAGATGGGGACGGTTGGGGATAGCAAGCGCACTGACTTAATGGGGATGTTGTTGCTGATTTCACCTCCCGGCTACGGTAAAACAACGCTAATTGAATACGTTGCGCATAAGTTGGGCTTAGTGTTTATGAAGATCAATGGTCCTTCGATTGGTCATCAGGCGACTTCTTTGGACCCTGCAGATGCACCGGATCAGAACGCGGCTCGGGAGATAGAGAAAATTAATCTGGCGTTTGAGATGGGTAACAACGTCCTTCTGTACCTAGATGATATCCAACATACCCATCCCGAGTTGCTGCAAAAATTCATTTCTTTGTGTGACGGCACTCGTCGAATTGAGGGTACCTGGCAAGGTAAAACCAAAACATACGATATGAGAGGGAAGAAGTTTGCTGTGGTGATGGCGGGCAACCCATATACCGAAACCGGTGAAGCGTTCCGTATCCCAGATATGTTGGCCAACCGAGCAGACATCTACAACCTCGGTGACATGTTATCCGATCAAAAGCAGGCGTTTGAGCTGAGCTTTATTGAAAACTCGCTGACATCTAATTCTGTGCTAGCACCGTTGGCGACGCGTGATCTGAATGACTTGTATCGCTTTGTCCATATGGCACAGGGCGAAAGCATCGCTTTGAGTGAAATGAGCCATTCTTATTCAGCAACTGAAGCCAATGAAATTGTTTCGACGATTCAAAAGCTAACGCAGGTTCAGCAAACGGTTCTGAAAGTGAATCAACAGTATATCCAGTCAGCTGCAACAGCGGATCAGTATCGTGTGGAACCTGCATTTAAGTTGCAGGGATCATACCGAAACATGAATAAACTGGTTGAGAAAATCTCGTCGGTGATGACTGATGATGAGTTAAATACCTTACTGCAAGACCATTATCAGGGGGAAGCTCAGACCCTTGCTAATGGCACTGAAGAGAACTTACTGAAACTGGCTGAACTGAGAGGCAATATGACTCCAGAGCAGATGGACAGATGGCAAGAGATCAAACAGAGCTATCAACGTCAGCAACTCATGGGAGACTCTGAAGACAGAGCTGGTCAAGTCGTCCAACAATTAGCCATGCTGAATCAGCATGTCGCTCGTTTTGGGCAGGAGAGTACAAATGAATCGTAATCAATGGGCCAAATGGCTGGAAGAATCTTTGACAGATTATCGTCTCGATGACCATGAGCGACGCCATCTTCAGGCTGAGCTGGCAGAGGCCGTGATGTCAGAAGAGGACCGAGCGTTTTTACGTAATCAGAGCTTTAAGCTCACTAAGCAAGTACTGGAGGAAGGTTCTGACCCAGTAGCCGTATTACGTTGGCTTGAACGTATCATCAAAGTTCTGGATAACGTCAGAGCGAACCAGTCGAGTGAAGTAGCAACCAGTTGGTTTTCGCCGGGAAGAACCTGCGCTACTGGCATCATTGAGCAGCTAAAGCTGGCTCGCGATTCCATCGATATTTGCGTGTTTACGATTGCCGATGATGAACTTACCAAGCACATCCTTGAAGCTCATCAGCGCGGGGTTGAAGTTCGAATCATCACAGACAATGACAAAATGTATGACAAAGGAAGTGATGTTGAGTACTTAGCCAAGCAAGGAATTGCGGTTAAAATCGATACAACGCCTTATCATATGCACCATAAGTTTGCGATTTTCGATCAGAAGCGTCTGATTAACGGTAGCTTCAATTGGACACGCAGTGCTTCGAAATACAATCAGGAAGACATTACTTTGTCTGATGACAAACGCTTCCTGCAATCCTTCTCAAGACAGTTTGAAAAACTGTGGCAGCGATTTCCCTGCCATCAGCCTTCACAACATTAAGGAGCTCCTATGACGGAACTTGTTACAACCCAACCAGAGGTGATGAAAGTAGAAGCGACCCCAGAAGTGGTGGCTATTGCCGAGCATTTTGATCCATTTGATAGTGTGGCGACGATTACTTTTGGTAGTGAAGCTCTGGAGAAAATTACCGCATTCTCTGATTCTGTTTTAGAGCAGGTTAGAGTCAGAGATAGCGGCGAAGCTGGCGATATTCTTCAAGCCATGGTGTCTTCAATGGACAGTAGCGCCTTTGACCAACTTGGTCAGCGTAGCTTGCTGTCTCGACTGCCTTTGTTTGGTGAAATGTTTGATTCGTTCAAGAAATTCTCAACTAGCTTTGATTCGGTGAAAAATCAGCTAGATAAATTGGCTGAGCGCTTGCAAGGGCAGGAAGTGAAATTAGCTCATGACATTAACCAGCTTGATACTCTGTATCAACATAATCTAGAGCTACTGGATGGATTAGAGCAGTATATTGCAGCAGGCCGGTACAAGCTAAGTGAGCTGAATGATGAAGTGTTACCGCAATTACTTGCCAAGTCCGAGCAAAGTGAAGATGCGTTGGATGCTCAGCAATACCGAGATGCGACTCAGGCTGTGGCGAGGTTAGAGAAACGCGTACATAATCTCGAACTCACTCGGTTAGCTGCAATCCAAACTGCGCCGCAGATTCGCTTGTCTCAAGAGGGTAACAAAATGTTGATGGAGGATATTCAGGATATCGTCCACAACACCTTTCCGTTGTGGAAGCGCCAATTCTTGATCGCTATTTCCAACTATGAAAAGGAAAAGGCCCTGCAAGTCACACGCGCGGTAAAAGACTACTCCAACAAACAGTACGTGCAAAATGCACAGAAGCTCAAAGTGCTGGAAGAACAAATCGCGGAGAATTATCAGCGTGGAATTCTGGATTTAGATTCTCTACAAACCGTCAATCAACTCACCATTGAAACTCTGAGTAATACCCTTTCAAGAGTGAAAGAAGGTCGAGAACAACGTGAAAAAGCGCAGCGAGTGATTGAGCAGGCCGAGCAAGAACTGAAATCTGCATTGCAACAATCTTTGGAAAACTAACTTTCAGACAACGACGGCTAACTTAGCCGTCGTTTTACTATATGCTATCGACACAATGACTGAGCAGGAAAGTAGATATGGAATTAAGCGCGCAACTGGGAGCTTTGTTGCAATCTCAACAACTAATCCTTACCACAGCAGAGTCTTGCACAGGTGGTGGTGTATCAGCCGCAATTACCGATATTGCGGGCAGTTCGGCCTGGTTTGACCGTGCTTTTATTACATACAGTAATGAAGCGAAAATGGAGATGTTAGGCGTAGCAGAGCCGACGCTTGTTTCTCATGGTGCTGTCAGCGAAGAGACTGTGATTGAAATGGTGCAAGGTGCGATTGAACATTCTAATGCCAACATTGGTGTTTCAATCAGTGGTATTGCTGGGCCAGGAGGTGGTAGCACTGAAAAGCCAGTAGGAACGGTTTGTTTTGCTTGGGCCGATGAAAACAGTTGGCTGAAAGTCGCCACTTATCACTTTGATGGTGATCGAGCTGAGGTTCGCCAGCAGGCCGTTGAAGTAGCGATGACAGTACTGTACGAAGAGTTGGAACAACGCAGCACATATTCTGGCTGAGAATTTAAAAGTGAATTAAATTAAAGAGATACGATCTAAATCTAAAAAAAATTCACACAGCTATGGACACTGTATGAATCAACAGTATAATGATTTTCATTGATTGCCTCAGAGGATTCTGGGGAAGAAGAGAAGAATTCAAAGATCATCAATGCGTTGATGAACAAATCGGAGAAAGTGATGGACGATAACAAACAGAAAGCGCTCGCCGCTGCGCTCGGTCAGATTGAAAAGCAATTCGGTAAAGGCTCTATTATGCGTCTTGGTGATAACCGCGCTATGGATGTTGAAACCATCTCTACAGGCTCACTTTCTCTTGATATCGCATTGGGTGCTGGTGGTCTGCCAATGGGTCGTATCGTTGAAGTTTATGGCCCAGAGTCATCAGGTAAGACGACACTAACTCTTGAGCTGATTGCTGCAGCGCAACGTGAAGGTAAAACATGTGCCTTTATTGATGCAGAACACGCTCTTGATCCTGTCTACGCTAAGAAGCTAGGCGTAGATATTGATGCATTGTTGGTTTCTCAGCCAGACACGGGTGAGCAAGCGTTAGAAATCTGTGACGCTCTGGCGCGCTCTGGTGCGATTGACGTTATGGTTGTCGACTCTGTGGCTGCATTGACACCGAAAGCGGAAATCGAAGGCGAAATGGGCGATAGCCACATGGGTCTTCAGGCGCGTATGCTTTCTCAAGCAATGCGTAAGCTGACAGGTAACCTGAAGCAGTCAAACTGTATGTGTATCTTCATCAACCAGATCCGTATGAAGATCGGTGTGATGTTTGGTAACCCTGAAACGACCACAGGTGGTAATGCGCTAAAATTCTACGCTTCTGTTCGTCTTGATATTCGCCGCACAGGCTCTATCAAGGAAGGCGACGAAGTGGTAGGTAACGAAACTCGCATTAAAGTGGTTAAGAACAAGATCGCGGCACCGTTCAAACAAGCGGAAACGCAAATCATGTACGGCGCAGGCTTTAACCGTGAAGGTGAGTTGATTGACCTAGGCGTGAAGAATAAGTTGGTTGAAAAAGCGGGCGCTTGGTATAGCTACAATGGCGATAAGATTGGCCAAGGTAAAGCAAATGCATGCAAGTACCTACGTGAAAACCCAGCGGCGGCTCAGCAAATCGATACGAAATTGCGTGAGTTGTTGCTAACACCGGCAGAAATCCAGCCAGACGACGCTGAGCTAGGTGAAATGCCAGAGCAAGAAGAGCTATAAGCACTGATAGCTCAGAGTTTTGAAGCCCTGCAATTTTGCGGGGCTTTGTTGTATTTAGCGTAACCGAATAATCTTTAAGTGCTTATGTTTCAACGCAAACCTCCCACTTTATCCAGTAAAGAAGCTGCCATTCAACTGCTTAGTCGGCGTGATCATGGTGAGTATGAGCTTTATCAGAAGCTTGCAATGAAAGGCTATGAAGAAGAGGCGATTCAAGAAGCGGTTAACTTCTGTCTTGATCACAACTACTTAGACGATCTTCGTTACGCCAAAAGCCAGATCCGACAGCATGTATACAAAGGTCATGGTGAACGACGTATTCGTCAGGAGCTCAATCAGAAACGTGTCAGTGAGTCCGTCATCGAAAAGGCATTTGAAGAGGAGCCACAAGACTGGTTTGAGTTGGCGAAACAGGCTGCCGAAAAAAAGTTCAAAGGCGTCAAAGCGAAAGATCAGAAAGAGTATGCAAAACAGGTGCGATTTCTTCAATATCGCGGCTACAGCTTTGAACAAATCAGCTATGCCCTGAGTAATGAAGACGGATCATAAACAGTGTTTATGCGCTCATTTTTTGATTTGTTGCGAAATTCGCGTTGAAAAGGCTCTTTTCTACAAGAAAGCTAGTCGTGGCTGATTGCTTGATCTACAATACGGCAAAATTCTAACTCGACTATTTTCAGGAAGAGCTGCATGTACATGAGCACTGATGAGGTTCGTAATTCGTTCCTCAAGTTCTTTGAAAGCAAAGGACACCAAATCGTAGACAGTTCATCGTTGGTTCCACATAACGATCCAACCCTGCTATTTACTAACGCAGGTATGAACCAATTCAAAGATTGCTTCTTAGGCGCCGAAAAGCGAGCCTACACGCGAGCAACTACGGCTCAGCGTTGTGTACGTGCAGGTGGTAAACACAATGACCTTGAAAATGTTGGCTTTACCGCTCGTCACCATACTTTCTTCGAAATGTTGGGTAACTTCAGTTTTGGGGACTATTTCAAAGAAGATGCAATCGCATTCGCTTGGGAATTCCTGACAGAAACACTACAACTGCCAAAAGATCGCCTACTGGTCACGGTTTACGAGACAGATGACGAAGCATTCGATATCTGGAACAAAAAAGTCGGTATTCCAGCAGACAAAATTGTCCGCATCGGTGATAAAGAAGGCGGCAAGAAGTTCGAGTCTGACAACTTCTGGACAATGGGTGACACAGGTCCTTGTGGTCCATGTACTGAGATTTTCTATGATCACGGTGAACACATTTGGGGCGGCCGCCCGGGCACACCTGAAGAAGACGGTGACCGCTTCATCGAGATCTGGAACAACGTATTCATGCAGTTCAACCGTCATGCCGACGGCACAATGGAACCGCTCCCTAAACCTGCTGTTGATACAGGTATGGGTATTGAGCGCATCTCTGCAATCATGCAAGGTGTTCATTCAAACTACGAAATCGACGTATTCCAAAAGCTAATCAAAGCAGCGGCAGATACCATCGGTTACGAAGACCTATCAAATCAATCGCTACGCGTTATTGCTGACCACATCCGTTCATGTTCATTCCTGATCGTTGACGGCGTTATGCCTTCAAACGAAGGTCGTGGTTACGTACTGCGTCGTATTATCCGTCGAGCGGTTCGCCACGGTAATAAGCTAGGTGCGAAGGGCGTATTCTTCCACAAACTGGTTGGTGTACTTGCTGAAGTGATGGGCACTGCGGGCGAAGAGCTTAAAAAGCAACAAGCGGTTGTTGAAAAAGTGCTACGTATCGAAGAAGAGAACTTCGGACGTACGCTTGAACGTGGTATGACAATTTTGTCTGAAGCGCTCGATAATCTAGACGGTAAAGTGCTAGATGGCGAAACCGTCTTCAAGCTGTATGATACTTATGGTTTCCCAGCAGACCTTACTAACGATGTGGCTCGTGAACGTGAGTTCACTATCGATGAGGCGGGTTTTGAGAAGGCGATGGAAGAGCAGCGTCAACGCGCTCGTGAAGCAGGCCAGTTCGGCACTGACTACAACGCGACCATCAAGTCTGATGTAGATTCTGAGTTCTGTGGCTACACGGGTACTGAAGGCAAGAGTAAAGTTGTGGAAATCTTCGTTGAAGGTGAAGCTGCGGAGTCTTTATCAGCAGGCGATCAAGCCATTCTTATCCTAGGTGAAACGCCATTCTACGCCGAGTCCGGTGGTCAGTGTGGTGACGCAGGTGTATTGAAGACTGAATCTGGTGTGTTCACCGTACAAGATACCCAGAAGCTTGGTAACGCCATCGCACATCATGGTTTTCTTGCTGAAGGCGTTTTGGCGAAAGGTGATGATGTAGAAGCGGTTGTGGACGCTGAGCGTCGCGCAGCTATCTCACTAAACCACTCTGCTACGCACTTACTGCACGCTGCATTGCGTAATGTACTAGGTGAGCACGTAACGCAGAAAGGTTCGCTTGTTAAGCCTGAAAATTTACGTTTTGATTTCTCTCATCTAGAAGCGGTAACACCAGCTGAATTGAAAGAAGTTGAGCGTCTGGTTAACGCACAAGTGCGTCGCAACCACAACATCGAAACCAACATCATGGACATTGAATCTGCCAAGCAGAAAGGCGCAATGGCACTGTTCGGTGAGAAGTACGACGACGAAGTTCGCGTACTGTCTATGGGTGAGTTCTCAACCGAGCTTTGTGGTGGTATCCACGCAGAGAATACCGGCGACATCGGCCTATTCAAAATCACATCTGAAGGTGGTATCGCCGCAGGTATTCGTCGTATTGAAGCTGTCACTGGCGAAGCTGCGCTAGACGCAATCGAGCAGCAACAAGCTAAGTATGAAGAGAAGCTTGCAGAGTCGGCATCTAAAGCGAAAGCTCTTGAGAAAGAGATCCAAAAGCTGAAAGACAAGATGGCGGCTGCGGAAAGTGCAAACATCATGGGCAAAGCTCAAGAAATCAACGGCGTTAAAGTCCTTATCGCTGCGATGCATGATGCTGATCCTAAGAATCTGCGTACTATGGTTGATGACATCAAGAACCAAATGGGCAGTGGTGTCGTCATGCTGGCGAACATCAATGGTGAGAAGATTGGTTTGATTGCGGGTGTCACAAAAGATCTTATCGGCAAAGTTAAAGCGGGCGACTTAGTGAAAATGGTTGCTGAGCAAGTCGGCGGTAAAGGTGGTGGTCGACCTGACATGGCTCAGGCTGGCGGCACAGACGTTGAAGCGCTTCCTGACGCAATTAAGTCTGTACAGCCATGGCTTGAAGAGCGCCTGTAAAATCTGATTTGTATATAAATACGCTCAATCAATTGTTTGATTGGGCGTAATTTTTTTCTACTAACCAAGTGGTTTAATAGCTCAGTTACTCTGTGCTGATTAAGCAGCTTGGTTTTTGTTATTAATGCTGCAAACAATATTCAATTGATTGAATGTGGCCTAATGAGACTTTGGTCTTGGGAAGGTGAAGACTGGTGAAAAAGCCCCTTATCGTGCAAAAGTTTGGCGGAACCTCTGTGGGTTCAATTGAAAGGATCCACAAAGTCGCTGAGCACATCATTAAGGCGAAAGATGATGGTAATCAAGTTGTAGTCGTTGTGTCTGCTATGTCTGGAGAGACAAACCGACTACTGGATTTGGCAAAGCAGGTTGACAGCGTGCCAACTGCCCGAGAACTTGATGTTTTGCTCTCTGCTGGTGAGCAGGTGTCGATGGCACTGCTGGCAATGACTTTGAATAAACTAGGTTATGCCGCACGCTCACTTACCGGAGCACAAGCGAACATTGTGACGGACAATCAACACAATGACGCGACGATTAAACACATTGATACCTCAACTATTGAATCATGGCTGGCGCAAGACAACATTGTCATTGTCGCGGGTTTTCAGGGTATGAATGAGAATGGGGACATCACCACGTTAGGCCGAGGGGGCTCTGATACCAGTGCCGTCACTTTGGCGGGCTCTCTGCAAGCAGAAGAGTGCCAAATTTTTACTGACGTCGACGGTATCTATACTTGCGATCCTCGCACGGTTCCTAGTGCCAAGAAGCTGGATGTGATTGATTTTCCTTCCATGGAGGAAATGGCACGTAAAGGAGCGAAAGTGCTCCACCTTCCTTCGGTTCAGTACGCTTGGCGACATAATGTGCCACTGCGTGTTCTCTCCACGTTTGATAGCAATACAGGCAGTCTGGTCAAGGGCAGTGAATGCCAAAAGGCGATCTGTGGGGTCGCAATCCAGCGTGAACTGACAATGCTGAAGGTTGACCGTGATGCATTCTGCGGCTTAGAGAAACAGTGTCAGATGCTGGGTGTCACGATTTGGAATGTGATCGACCATGCAGAATGGGTAGGTGCGGTGATAAAACACGATGCTTATGCCAAGCTGGAACTGGTGTTCGGTGACAAAATCCGTAATAGTGAAGAGGTTAGCCTGCTCACAGCAGTAGGTCTTCAGGTCGAAGGATTGGTTGAACAGTCTTATGCCTTGTTGTCTGAACAGGGGATAGATGTGATGCATTATGCAGTGAATTCACAGTCGTTGATGTTGGTGTTGTCTCCAGAATACGTCGACAAAGCGGCAAACATACTGCATGATGCTTACATTACTTCTGCAGAGGCGCTCGACTGCCAGCAAAAACATGCCTTTTTAGGTTAATTAGACTCGAGAATAGAGTTTACGAAAATATAACTTTTGTTGGATAATAGCCTCGTAGCAAGAAAAATCAGAGATTACTCAAGGAGCACAGAATGCTAATTTTAACTCGCCGCGTTGGCGAAACTCTAATGATCGGTGATGAAGTCACAGTCACAGTACTGGGCGTGAAAGGTAACCAAGTACGTATCGGTGTTAATGCGCCGAAAGAAGTGTCTGTTCACCGTGAAGAAATCTACATGCGCATTCAGGCAGAAAAAGGTAATGGTAACACTGCATCAGGCAACTACTAATTACACGAGAAGGCTGACATTATGTCAGCCTTTTTTGTATTGTTGATAGGCATATTTATAGCAAAAAGAGCGAATTAGCATCGCTTTGATTAAATAGCCAACGGTTGGCCAACTTTTTGCTGATTTTGCCAAGAAAATGTTTGACATATTTTCGGTAAATCGTAATATGTGCCTCCGCAAGACGGTGAGGTGGCCGAGAGGCTGAAGGCGCTCCCCTGCTAAGGGAGTATGCGGTTTGTAGCCGCATCGAGGGTTCGAATCCCTCCCTCACCGCCATTCTTGCATTGCTCTTCGGAGCTGCTTTAAAACAAGCATTGCGCGCTCGTAGCTCAGCTGGATAGAGTACCTGGCTACGAACCAGGCGGTCGAAGGTTCGAATCCTTCCGAGCGCGCCATATTTCCTTACCAGGGAATAAAACGGTGAGGTGGCCGAGAGGCTGAAGGCGCTCCCCTGCTAAGGGAGTATGCGGTTTGTAGCCGCATCGAGGGTTCGAATCCCTCCCTCACCGCCATTAATTGGCCTATGGTCAATTTTTTTGTTTTAAAGAAAAATTAGTGTGATATACTTCACAACTCTCTTTTGAGAGAACATTGCGCGCTCGTAGCTCAGCTGGATAGAGTACCTGGCTACGAACCAGGCGGTCGAAGGTTCGAATCCTTCCGAGCGCGCCACTATTTCGTTTAGTAAGTTTAAAACTTGTTGAACACCCCGTGCGTCCTTAGCTCAGCTGGATAGAGTACCTGGCTACGAACCAGGCGGTCGGAGGTTCGAATCCTCCAGGACGCGCCACTCATTAAGGTCACTGACCTGATGTTGATTATTCAATATCAAACACTGCGCGCTCGTAGCTCAGCTGGATAGAGTACCTGGCTACGAACCAGGCGGTCGAAGGTTCGAATCCTTCCGAGCGCGCCACTATTTCGTTTAGTAAGTTTAAAACTTGTTGAACACCCCGTGCGTCCTTAGCTCAGCTGGATAGAGTACCTGGCTACGAACCAGGCGGTCGGAGGTTCGAATCCTCCAGGACGCGCCACTCATTAAGGTCACTGACCTGATGTTGATTATTCAATATCAAACACTGCGCGCTCGTAGCTCAGCTGGATAGAGTACCTGGCTACGAACCAGGCGGTCGAAGGTTCGAATCCTTCCGAGCGCGCCATCATATAGAAGCCCTGCTAGAAATAGCAGGGCTTTTTGTTAACATTTCATTATCATTTTGTTAACTTTATTTTTACAAGTTAATGTTTTCTAAGAACTTTTTTGGGAAACATTATCCCTATCGCAGTAATCATCCGATTTATCTAATAACGTCATAAAATCGGCAGTTATTTATCCTTATATCGTCTCATATTGCAGATTTATGTGATTTGTATGACGCAATCATCCCTAGAAATGTGCAATATCATCAAGACTGCTTTAAACAAAATTGACAAAGTTTAACCAATCGAGATAATCCTAGACCTCTTATCAGGATATTTGACTACTTTTCCTGAAAGAAAACGTCAGCACAGAACTGACGTCAAAAAGGTCATTTAGGACACGAAGTCCCAATAATTGAATGGCCAATATCTTGTCAGGATGACAAAGAAAGGATGCTTAAAATGGAAAATATTGGAAGCCTGCTAGTAGATGCTGCAACCCTGATGCTTACAGGGATGGCCGTAGTATTTATATTCCTAACTATTCTCGTCTATCTCGTTCGGCTAATGTCTAAGCTGGTGCCAGAAGAAGTGCCAGAGCCGATCGCTACACCGAATCAAAATAATAAAATTCAACCAACCTCTTCTGCTATTAGCCCCAAGGTAGTTGCAGCGATTTCTGCTGCGGTGCATCAACATCGCACTTCTACTGCTAAGTAGCATTTAAATGGATTAAAAGGAGTTAATGAGCATGTCTAAACCACTAGCTTTAACCGACGTGGTGCTTCGTGACGCCCATCAGTCGCTGTTTGCTACTCGTATGCGTCTTGAAGATATGTTACCTATCGCAGCTGAGCTCGATAAAGTGGGGTACTGGTCTTTAGAAACCTGGGGCGGTGCCACCTTTGATGCGTGTATCCGTTTTCTAGGAGAAGACCCTTGGGAACGTCTACGCGCGCTTAAGAAAGCGATGCCCAATACACCTATGCAAATGCTACTTCGTGGCCAAAACCTGCTAGGTTACCGCCACTACGCAGATGATGTGGTTGAAAAATTTGTCGAACGTGCGCACGCCAATGGCATGGATGTGTTCCGCATCTTTGATGCAATGAACGATGTGCGCAATTTCCAGAAAGCGGTCAAGGCAGCAGTCGATGTAGGCGCTCACGCACAAGGTACGCTTTCTTATACTACTAGCCCAGTTCATAATACCGACACTTGGGTTGATCTGGCGAAGCGCCTTGAAGATCTTGGTTGCCACTCTTTATGCATTAAAGATATGTCAGGTTTGCTTAAGCCGTATGAAGCGGAAGAGCTGATCTCTCGTATCAAATCATCGACCGATATTCCTTTAGCACTTCATTGTCACGCAACGACTGGCCTTTCTACTGCAACAGCAGTCAAAGCAGTCGAAGCTGGGGTCGATATTCTTGACACTGCGATCTCCTCAATGAGCTGTACATATGGCCACACTCCGACGGAAACTGTGGTTGCGATGCTCCAAGGTACAGAGCGTGATACCAACCTTAAGTTGGACCAGATCGAACCAATAGCTGCTTACTTCCGCGAAGTTCGTAAAAAATATGCGAAATTTGAAGGTCAGCTGAAAGGGGTCGATTCGCGTATTCTTATCGCTCAAGTACCAGGTGGTATGCTGACTAATATGGAAAGTCAGCTTAAAGAGCAGGGTGCGGCGGATCGTATTGATGAAGTGTTGGACGAGATCCCGCGCGTGCGCGAAGATTTGGGCTTCATTCCTCTGGTTACACCTACTTCGCAGATTGTCGGCACGCAAGCCGTGATTAACGTGCTAACGGGTGAGCGTTACAAGAGCATCACCAAAGAGACGGCGGGTGTCCTAAAAGGCGAATACGGAGCAGCTCCGGCAGAAGTAAATGCGGAACTACAAGCAAAAGTACTGGATGGTGCTGAAGCCATTACTTGTCGCCCAGCGGATCTGCTGGAAGCTGAGTTGGATACCCTCACTGAAGATTTGCTTGCTAAAGCGAAACAAGATGGTATTTCATTGGCTGAAGATACGGTCGATGATGTCTTAACCTACGCACTATTCCCTCAGGTTGGTCTGAAGTTCCTTAAGAATCGCCATAACCCTGATGCTTTCGAGCCCGCTCCAAGTAAAGAAGAGCCAGTGGCAGCACCTGCCCCTCAAGCTACTCAGGGTGGGATTGAGACTTACAGTGTGAAAGTCGATGGGCAGGTTTACGACGTAGAAGTGGGCCCGCAAGGTCAATTGACATCGGTTGCTCCGGCTAACTCAACGCCTCAACAGGCTTCGCCAGCTCCTGCTGCTCAATCAGGTAATTCAGAGATGGTACCTGCTCCATTGGCAGGGAACATTTTCAAAGTGAATGTTCAAAGTGGAGCTCAAGTGGAAGAGGGGGAAGTACTTCTGATCCTCGAAGCGATGAAGATGGAAACTGAAGTTCGCGCAGCCCGTGGCGGTATTGTTCAAGACCTTCACGTTAAGGAAGGTGATTCAGTGACGGTCGGCGCACCGCTATTGAGTCTGGCGTAAGGGAGTATCATGGACGGATTAATGACCTTATGGTCAGAAACAGGGATTGCTAACTTCGAGTTTGGCCAGATATGTATGATTCTGGTTGGTTGTATCCTGTTGTTTTTGGCCATTCGTAAAGGCTTTGAACCCTTACTTTTATTGCCAATTGGCTTTGGTGCCATTTTGGCCAATATACCTAATGCGGGTTTTACCGATGAAGGTGGTTTGCTTTACTACGTCTACTATGTGGGTATTGAATCGGGGATCTTCCCGTTACTGATCTTTATGGGCGTAGGGGCTATGACCGACTTCGGTGCTTTGATTGCTAACCCGAAAACCTTGTGGTTAGGGGCGGCTGCGCAATTCGGTATCTTTGCTACGTTGTTTGGCGCGATTCTGCTCAACTACGTGCCGGGTATGGAATTCAGCATGCCTGATGCGGCTTCGATTGCCATCATTGGTGGTGCTGATGGCCCAACCGCTATTTTCTTAGCAAGCAAGTTGTCACCGGATCTTCTCGGTGCGATTGCGGTAGCGGCATACAGCTATATGGCATTGGTGCCTATCATTCAGCCGCCAATCATGAAAGCGCTGACAACACCTGAGGAACGTAAGGTTAAGATGGCTCAGCTACGCCATGTCGGCAAAGCTGAAAAAATTCTTTTCCCACTTGCTGTGTTGCTGATGACGATCTTGTTCCTACCTTCAGCGACCCCTCTGGTTGGTATGTTCTGTCTCGGTAACTTGATGCGTGAAGCTGGTGTTGTAGATAGATTGTCGAAAACAGCGCAGAACGAGCTGATCAATATTGTCACCATCTTCCTTGGTTTAGGCGTTGGCTCCAAGCTTCAGGCAGAAGAGTTCCTCAATGTTGAGACCTTGGGCATTCTTGCCTTAGGTGCCGTTGCTTTCAGTATTGGTACGGCGGGCGGCGTCCTAATGGCTAAGCTACTCAATAAGTTCTCTAAAGAAGATATTAACCCACTGATCGGTGCAGCCGGGGTATCTGCGGTACCCATGGCGGCGCGTGTGGTGAACAAGGTTGGCTTGGATGCGAATCCGCAAAACTTCCTCTTAATGCATGCAATGGGGCCTAACGTTGCTGGCGTTTTGGGCTCTGCCGTAGCTGCGGGCATTCTCTTAGCATTGGTGAATTAACGTAAGTTATTAGTCAATTTGAGAATAGGCAGTTAACTTGCTGGCAATAAATGGTATATATTCAAAGGGATGCTTTCGCATCCCTTTTTCGTATCGATAGGGAAATGATGAAATGGAAAATAAACAAATCGCGATAACTCAATTTGGTGATCCTGACGTTTTAGCCGTTCAAACTAATGCGGTACCAGAACCTCAACAAGGTGAGGTGTTAGTGAAAGTGGCCTTTGCAGGCGTTAACCCTATCGATGTTAAAACGCGCGCGGGCCTCGGCTGGGCGGCTTCACAGAACAAAGATAATCTACCTTGGGTGCCGGGGTACGATATTTCTGGTGAAGTGGTGACATGTGGAGAGCAAGCAAAGCGATTTGTTGCGGGTGACAAAGTGGCTGGCTTTATTGGCTTCCCACTCCAAGGTGGCGGTTACAGTCAGTACGTATGTGTACCGGAGGCCGAACTTAGCTTAGTGCCTGAGTCGATCACTCTAGAAGCCGCGGCGGTGCTACCTTTGGCTGGGCAAACTGCGGTTCAGGCTTTGGATAAAGCCAGTGTTCAGGAAGGACAAAGAGTGCTGATTCTCGCCGGCGCTGGCGGCGTTGGTCATATTGCTATTCAGGTTGCTGTGGCAGCTAAAGCCGAAGTGTTCACGACTTGTAGCGAAACAAACCTTGATTACATGGCGACGTTAGGTGCTCACGCCGTGAACTATCAATTCTCTCCTGTTTCAGAACGTGTTGAGGAAGCAGACGTACTGATTGATTTAGTGGGTGGGGATGCTGCGCTGGATGCGCTCAAGTGTCTGAAAGATGGTGCTAAAGTGGTTACTGTACCGACTATTACAGCAGAGCTGATCTGTGAAAAAGCCAAATTGCTTGGTTTTGAAGCGACCGGCATGCTAGTTGATCCGAACCCTGAGCAGTTAGATGCGTTGATTTATATGGTCAGTGTTGGGCTGCTTAAGACAGAGATCCAGCATATCTACCCAATGGATCAGGTGATGGACGCGCATAAACAAATTGAAACAGGGCATACGCGAGGCAAGATCTTGCTTGATATGCAATGCTAGAGGCGTTTAACGCCGCGTTTGAAAGTATCGCTCTGTGGTTTTCTGATTCTGCACTCTGGGTTTTATTTCTTTCTGGTTTCCTGAGTGCAACGCTACTACCCGGAGGCTCAGAAGCTGGACTGATCGCTACTCTGAGCCTCAATCAATTTTCTACCCTTTCTATCATCGCTGTGGCTACTGTGGGTAATACCCTTGGTGGTTTAACTAACTACTGGCTGGGTTTATGGCTGCCAAATCGAACTCAAAATGAAAAACATGGTCATAAAGCACTACAGTGGTTGAGCAAATACGGCTATTGGTCCCTTTTATTTAGTTGGTTGCCCGTAATTGGTGACCCGCTTTGTTTGGCTGCAGGTTGGTTACGCATGCGCTTCTGGCCCTGTTTGTGGCTGATCATGATTGGTAAAGCATTGCGATACAGCCTGTTAGCAGCCCTTTATTATGGTTTTTTCTAGGAGATGTCATGAGAAAAATCTGGCTAGGTGCATTTTCTCTCGTTGCTCTTTATGGTTGTGCAAACAATCCACTCTCTTCTGATTCTCATTTATCTTCGCTTCCTCAAGGGGTCTCTTTGATTGAGGAAGTGAAAGCTGAACCGGGTAAGGCAATGATCCCTTACTCTAAGTATCAGCTTGATAATGGCCTGACGGTCATTCTTTCTCCCGATGATTCTGATCCTTTGGTTCACGTGGATGTGACCTACCATGTGGGTTCAGCACGTGAAGAAATTGGTAAATCAGGCTTTGCCCACTTCTTTGAGCATATGATGTTCCAGGGTAGCGAACACGTTGGTGATCAGGAGCATTTCAAGATCATTACTGAAGCTGGGGGAACCCTTAACGGGACTACGAACCGCGACAGAACCAACTATTTTGAAACCGTGCCTTCAAATCAGCTGGAAAAAATGCTGTGGCTGGAGTCGGATCGAATGGGCTTCCTGCTTGATGCCGTTTCACAACGTAAGTTTGAGATCCAGCGTGATACGGTGAAAAACGAACGTGCACAAAACTTTGATAACCGACCATATGGCCTGATGTGGGAAAGGATGGGTGAAGCGCTCTACCCAGAAGGTCACCCGTACTCTTGGCAGACAATTGGTTATGTGGAAGATTTAGATCGTGTTGATGTCAACGACCTCAAAGCGTTCTTCTTACGCTGGTATGGGCCAAACAATGCCGTACTGACGATTGGCGGTGATATCGATGTCGAACAAACGCTGCAGTGGGTGAACAAATACTTTGGTTCCATTCCGAAAGGCCCAGAGGTTAAGCAGGCACCAAAACAGCCAGCGGTGCTGAAGGAAGATAAATACATCACCTTGGAAGACCGTATTCAGCAACCTATGGTTTTGCTGGGGTGGCCAACAACTTACCGCGGTGAGAAGACAGAAGCGTCTCTGAACGCATTAGCCAACGTGCTAGGAAAAGGTGCCAATAGCCTGCTTTATCAAGAATTGGTGAAAACTCAAAAAGCCGTCGATGCAGGTGCTTTCCAGGAATGTTCTGAGCTGTCATGTAACTTCTATGTGTATGCGATGGCTCCTTCAGGAGAGAAAGGCAAACTGAAACCGCTTTATGAAGAGCTGATGCAGACGTTGCAGAAGTTTGAAGACCAAGGGGTAGATCAGGCTCGCCTAGATCAAATCACTGGCATGGCGGAAGCTAGTGCCGTATTTGCGCTGCAAAGCGTGAGAGGTAAAGTGTCTCAGCTCGCTGCTAATCAGACTTTCTTTGGACAGCCTGATCGACTGCAAACTCAGCTAGAACAAATACGTGCGGTTTCGCCAGAATCTGTCATGAAAGCTTATGAAGACTTCGTTAACGGTCATCACAAAGTGACATTGAGTGTGGTACCTAAAGGCAAGCTTGATTACGTTGTTAAACCCGCGACTTTCATTACACCAGAAAGAACTCTACCTGAGCATAAGAAGATCAAAGATCAAGATCTCGCTTATCGTCGTCCAGTCGATAACTTTGATCGTTCAGTGATGCCTGAAGTGGCTGAAGCCGTGAAGGCGCAAATGCCTAAGCTGTACAAACTCTACTTCGATAATGGCGCTGAGCTATTGGGTACCCAAAGTAGCGAAACGCCTACAGTTCAACTGGAGGTTCGCTTCCCAGCTGGTGAGCGTTATGTTCAACAAGGCAAAGAAGGGCTGGCGAATCTAACGGCAGCGATGATGGAAGAAGGGACGTTAGATTCAACGGTCGAACAGCTGCAGGCTAGACTCGATAAACTGGGTAGTACTGTATCTATCAGTGCCGCGAACTACACGACCAGCATTTCCGTTTCTAGTCTTGAGAAAAACTTACCTCAAACCTTGGCTATTGTTGAAGAGGTGTTATTTAAACCTGCGTTTAATGAATCCGACTTTGAACGTAATAAACAGCAGATGCTAGAAGGTATTGTTTACCAGCATCAGAAACCAAGCTGGTTGGCGTCTCAAGCTACAAGACAAGTTTTGTTTTCTGGTTCCATCTACCAACGCCCAAATGATGGAACGAAAGAGTCTGTTTCAGCATTGACTCTGGATGACGTCAAAGCGTTTTATCGCCAACATTACACTCCCTATGGCGCTCAGATTGTCGTGGTCGGCGATATAACCAAACGCCAAGTGAAGAATGAATTGGCCTTTTTGGAAAACTGGCAAGGGCAGGAGGCGCCTCTACTACGACCTCAGCTCGTGAATGAAAAGGGCCCGCAGAAAATTTACTTGATTGACAAGCCAAGCTCACCACAAAGCATTGTTCGTTTTGTACGTCAGGGCTTGCCTTTTGATGCGACGGGCGAAGTGTATTTAACGCAATTGGCGAATTTTAATTTGGCAGGCAACTTTAATAGTCGAATAAATCAGAATTTGCGCGAAGATAAAGGCTATACCTACGGTGCTAGTGGCTACTTCGCGGCGAACCGAGAAGTTGGCGCCATTGTTTTCTCTGCTCAAGTTCGTGCCGACTCAACGATTGCTTCTATCAAAGAGATAGAAAAAGAGTTGAGTCAGTACAGTGAAAAAGGCATGACAGATGAGGAAATGAAATTTTTACGCTTAGCAGTCGGTCAACAAGATGCTCTGAAGTATGAAACGCCTTCACAGAAAGCACAGCTGTTAAGTAGTATTCTGGCTTACAGTCTGGACGAAGACTACCTCAAGCAGCGCAATGAAATTGTCGATACGGTGAGTAAAGATACCTTGAATCAGATGGCAGCCAAGTGGTTTAGCCCTGATGCATATCAGATCATTGTGGTAGGAGATGCAAAATCGCTAAAGCCTCAGCTAGAAAGTTTGCAAATCCCAGTAGAAGAGCTTGAAATCGTCCGCTAGAGTACACATAAATTAGAGCATGAGAGAGGGTTTTGGGAAGTTCCTGCCCTCTGATAATTCAAACGGTCCAGAAGTAGTTGGGCCAGGACTATAAGCGAACCATCATTTTGACTGATTTTGCTGCGCGACTGGAGCGAGTTGCACAAACCCCTGATGTTTTTCAATCCTTTGGTCGTGGTGTAGAGAGAGAAACTCTGCGTTATAAAAAGGATGGCAGGCTGGCTACGACTCCTCACCCAAAAGAGCTGGGCTCTGCTTACGCGAATGATTGGATTACGACAGACTTTTCTGAATCGTTGCTGGAGTTCATCACGCCTGTATCCAGTGACATCAAAACTCTGACTGCGCAGTTAGAGGACATTCATCACTTTACTCAAACTAAATTGGGTGAAGAGAAAATGTGGCCGCTTTCCATGCCGTGTTATGTCAGCCAAGAAGATGACATCAATCTTGCGCAATATGGAAGCTCTAACTCCGGCAAGATGAAAACCTTGTATCGAGAAGGCTTGAAGCGTCGCTATGGTAGCCTGATGCAAATCATCTCTGGTGTGCACTTCAATTTCTCTTTTCCAGAGTCATTTTGGGATGCGCTTTACGGCCAGCAATCTGAACAAGAGCGTCAGACGACTAAGTCTGAAGCATACTTTGGCCTTATCCGTAACTACTACCGCTTTGGCTGGCTGATCCCTTATTTCTTTGGTGCTTCGCCAGCTTTATGTTCTTCCTTTATCCAAGGAAGAGATACTAAGCTGCCTTTCGAAAATATCGGTGAAACTTTGTATCTTCCTCATGCGACTTCATTACGTATGAGTGACCTGGGCTACACCAATAGTGCTCAGAGTGTGTTGAAAATTGGCTTCAACAGTTTGGAAGAGTACTTGGATGGCCTTAATGCAGCAATTCGTACTCCGTCTGCTGAGTTTGCTGAAATTGGCGTTAAGGTAGATGGTGAATATCGTCAGCTAAACAGCAACGTCTTGCAGATTGAAAATGAGCTGTATGCGCCAATTCGCCCTAAACGCGTTGCGAAAGGTGGTGAGAAACCATCGGAAGCTTTATCGCGAGGAGGTGTTGAGTACATCGAAGTGCGAGCATTAGATGTTAACCCATATAGCCCAATTGGAATCGACGAAGACCAGATTCGCTTCTTAGACCTATTTCTGACTTGGGCGGCGATCACTGAATCAGAGCCGATGGACTTCTGTGAGCAAGCATGTTGGCGTGAAAACTGGAATAAAGTGATCGAGTCGGGGCGTAAGCCGGGGCTAGAGCTGCAGATTGGTTGTAAAGGCGAAATCTTGTCTCTGCAAGATTGGGCACAACGTGTATTCGATGAGATTACTCTGATTGCAGAGAAGATGGATGCCGCAGTTGGCGGTGAAGCCTATCAGTCGGTTTGCCATAAGCTGATGACTTGGATAAATAACCCAGAGCTGACAATTTCTGGCCAGCTTTTAGCAGATACTAAGCGCTTGGGTGGACTGGGCAAAGTTGGCTGTGAATTCGGCTTACAGTACCGCGAAAAACATTTGAACCATGCGTTCCAAGTGTACAGTGCGCAAGTGATGGAGCAAGAAGTTGAACGTTCCCGTGCTGCACAAGTAAACACAGAGCAAGCTGATATTCTCAGCTTCGATGAATTCCTAGATGACTATTTTGCTTATTTAAAGTCATAGGAAAAAGCTGTGAAAAGGACTTTACTGCTAATCAGTATCATGGTTTTAGGTGGTTGTTCGACGGCGCCACCTAAGAATCAAAGCAATCTGTGTGAGATTTTTCGTGAGCATCAAGATTGGTATGATGATGCGGCAGATATGCAGGAAGAATGGGGTACGCCTATTCAGGTTGCGATGGCGTTTGTAAAGCAAGAAAGTAGCTTTCGCCATGACGCACGTCCTCCGAAAGACTATCTGTTGGGAATCATTCCTTGGGGGAGAGTCAGTAGCGCTTACGGATACGCTCAGGCGCAAGACCCCGCATGGGAAGATTTTCAAAAAGCGACAGGTCATGGTGGTTCGAGAACCAACTTTGATGATTCATTGATGTTTATTGGCTGGTACACCAGTGAAACCCAGAAGCAGTTAGGGATCTCTAAATGGGATCCTTACAATCAGTATTTGGCCTATCATGAAGGACGTGGCGGTTATAAGCGTAAATCTTATCACTCCAAACCTTCATTGATAAAAGTTGCTCGCAAAGTTGAGCAGCAGGCAAAGGATTATGGTTGGCAACTCAAGCAGTGCCAGCAAGAACTGGAAAGCAACCGGAGCTGGCTGTTCTAGCCCGGAATGAAGGAGAAAAGGACAATGCCATTATTAGATAGCTTTACTGTGGATCACACACGTATGAATGCGCCAGCGGTGAGAGTGGCTAAGACAATGACCACGCCGAAAGGCGATACCATTACTGTGTTTGACCTGCGTTTTACTGCGCCAAACAAAGATATTCTTTCTGAGAAAGGCATTCACACACTGGAGCACTTGTACGCAGGCTTCATGCGCAGTCACTTAAATGGTGATAGCGTAGAAATTATCGATATTTCGCCAATGGGTTGCCGTACTGGCTTTTACATGAGCCTGATTGGTACACCAACAGAAGAGCAGGTCGCTCAGTCTTGGTTGTCATCGATGCAAGATGTGCTAAAAGTTGAAAGCCAAAACAAGATCCCTGAGTTAAACGAGTATCAATGTGGCACCGCTGCTATGCACTCTCTTGAGGAAGCTAAGCAGATTGCCCAAGCTATTATTGACGCAGGCATCAAAGTTAACCTCAATGACGAGTTAGCTTTACCTGAATCGATGCTTAAAGAATTGAAAGTCGATTAAATCAAAGATAGATAGAAGAAGAGGAAGGCAATGCCTTCCTCTTCTTTATTGAACTTTAGGTAAGACTACGACTTGTGTCTTAGCCCAAATATCATGGAAGCCGCGTTTTTTCGGATCAATAGGAACAGTGAGATTGGCTAACCCAAAACCTGATGTTGCGATGCGGATTAATGCTTGAGTCACAGAAATCGCGCTACCATCAGAATTGCGAACCTGTATTTTCCACGCTCTCATACCAAGAGTTTGCCCTGCACGAGTCCAGAAGAATACAAAGAAGTAGATCCAAACAACGGCGAGATACAAAGTATAAACTGGTCCCCATATTGGGTGATTGGTGAGAAAGTCGCTGACGTCTGCATATGGAGCAACATTAAATCCACCCATCGCAACCAGCGCATGCAAAACTGCAATCACGATGCCAGCAGCCATCATTTCAATCGCAATCACGATCAGGCCATCATAAAACAACGCACCAAGGCGGCGCATCAATCCTGCTGGTGGCAGGGTATCCGTTGTCGACATAATTATTACTTACTCAAACTTTAGAAGGCGTCAGAATATAGCTTCACTGTGAGTCTGAAAAGAGACTTTGCGCACAGCTTAATAATTTGTGGCGATTTTATCAGCAAACGGCAATCAATTCAGTCTTTTGCACTTGCACGAATACTTTGCTTACGTATAATGCCAGTCATCAAAGGGCAAGAGCCCAAAGATGCCGGTGTGGTGAAATTGGTATACACGACGGATTCAAAATCCGTTGCCTTCGGGCGTGGCGGTTCAAGTCCGCCCACCGGTACCATAATTCCATAAGACAAAGCCTCGACGAAAGTCGGGGCTTTGTTGTTTCTGGTGTTTATGATTTCTATTCCAGTAACAACGCGGAGGAGGCAGTCGTCTCGTAGCGTTTCCTTCTTGTATTCGTGCATTTTTACCGTCTCATTTATTTTGTTAGTGCTTTCATTTGTACCCATAAATATCAAAAATCTTTAATTTTTTCTGCTAGTTAAGCAATTGTTGTCTATCTTTTAGAGAGGAATACTATCTGAAAGGACCCAAACTAATGTATCAACTCACCCCCTATTTATTTTTCGCTGGACGTTGTGATGAAGCTCTGGAGTTTTATTGCAAAGCTTTTGGCGGGGTTGTTGTCACCAAGCAGTATTTTAAGGATGCACCGCAACAAATAGAGGGCGCTGATCCTGATTGGATTATGCATGCAGAATGTGAAGCGTTTGGGATGAAGTTGATGCTTTCAGATGGTTTAGTGGCAAAAGAGCGCTCTGGGAATCATATGGCATTATCTTTGGTATTGGACGATCTCGATGAACAGGCCAGAGTGTTCGACAAGCTATCACACGGTGGTCATATCATGATGCCTCTTGCTGACACCTTTTGGGGAGGACGCTTTGGCAAAGTTGAAGACCAGTTTGGTATTCGTTGGATGCTGCATTGCGATCTGGTCAAATGACATGCAAAGTTTAAGCGGATCACACGCGTACCTCACTAAAGCTTACGAGTGATGAATTCAGGTTTTGAATCATCTAAAATTATAAATTGGTTAATAAAGATTAAGTTGTATATAGATCGTGGCTAGCATCAAAATTACAGTAGACAGACTTCAGCCAGGGTTGCATATCCGACTCCCGGTCAAATGGAATGAGCACCCGTTTTTGTTTAATAGCTTTAAGATTAAAGACGAGGAACAGATCCGTCTGATTCGTCACTTAGGCATTAAGCATGTCTTTATGAATCCGAATCAAAGTGATACTCAACCTCTTCCCCCTTCGACTGAGACTGAGAAAAAGGATGATACCTCTGCAGAGGAGATCGATCTTGAAGCGCAGAAATTATGGAAAGAGAAACAAGATCGGATTGAAAAGCTCAGTGCGTATCGGCGTAGAGTGATCAATTGCGAAAAAGAGTTTGAGCGCTCACTATCGAGAATGCGGGCGGTCATGAATAAAATTCGCAACCGACCAGAACAGGCTGTGGATGAAGCTGCGCAGTTGGTTGATGATATCGTTGATAAGCTGCTTAGTGATGATCATGTCACTTTACACTTGATGAACGGTAAAAGTGAATTTGAAGATATTTATTTCCATTGCCTCAATGTTTCTGTCATCGCCATGATGATAGCCCAAGCTAAGAAGCTTGAAGCGCAGAAAATTAAAGAAGTCGCTTTTGCTGCTCTTTTCCACGATATGGGAAAAGTCAAAGTCCCTTCTGCAATTGTACGTAAGCAGACCCCTTTAAGTGAACCAGAAAAGAACTATCTTAAACTGCATACTAAATACGGTTTGGATATCGCGAATAATATGGAGAGCTTTCCTGAAAGTGCGCGAACGGTCATCGCCCAGCACCATGAATTGAATGATGGCTCGGGTTATCCAGAAGGCTTGAAAGGGGAGCAAATCGATGAGCTGACGCAAATTATCTCGGTAGCTAATGCTTACGATAATCTGTGCCACAGCAACGTTCCTTCAGAGCAAAAGATACCCTATGTGGCACTTTCTCATTTATATAAGAACTGTAAGAACCTATACAACAACGAAAACCTAAATATCCTAATTAAGTTTATGGGTATCTACCCTCCGGGGACGGTGGTGCAACTGTCCAACGATATGGTGGGGTTAGTGATATCGGTGAATGCACGTAACATTCTTTTCCCAAACGTCCTTATTTATGATCCTTCCGTTCCGAGAACGCAAGCCCCCATCATCGATTTGGCAGAGAAAGAGATAAAGATAGTCAATGCTATTTTGCCAAATAAACTGCCAGATAAAGTTCGTGAGTATTTAAATCCTCGCTCAAGGATCTCTTATTTCTTCGATACTGATGACTAGTTATCCACAGTCTTCTGTGGGTATATTGCCAATAAGGTGATGATAAATTGGTACTAAATAAGCGCTTGAATGATTAATAGTCATTCAAGCGTTTTTTTATCTAAAAAACGATTTTTGTGCTTGCCTTCTTTACTCGCCTATCTATAATGCGCACCCACTGACACGGCAGATGCCACAAGGCTTCAGCAGTGTTGGAGAGGTGAAAAGCTTCTGAGAAAATAAGTTTGAAAAAGTGTTTGACTCTTCAAATTATCTCGCTAGAATGCACCTCCGCTTTGAGAGAAAGTTTCTTGAAAAG